>Ga0209482_1001849_pt1 | contig 13854 bp, 11 predicted proteins | sample CoawatmetaG10DNA_FD_187512 | JGI IMG/M metagenome (GOLD analysis project Ga0209482, IMG submission 187512) | Marine microbial communities from the West Antarctic Peninsula - Coastal water metaG104-DNA (SPAdes) (version 2) | ecosystem: Environmental > Aquatic > Marine > Coastal ...
GTCATAAAGTCAATCGTCTCAACAGCGCGAAGCGCTATGACATAATCGTATCTTCTTTCATCACCCGTAACGCCTACTGATTTAACTGGAAGGAAGACAGCAAATGCCTGGTCAACTTTATCGTATAAATCATGATTATTAAGCTCCTCCATGAAAATGTGGTCAGCTTGCCTTAAGATATCAGCGTACTCTTTTTTAACATGACCAAGAATTCTAACACCAAGACCAGGACCTGGAAATGGATGGCGATAGAGCATTTTTTTTGGAAGGCCAAGTTTTACTCCAATCTCTCTCACTTCATCTTTAAATAACTCTTTTAGTGGCTCAACCAGTTCGAACTGTATATTATCTGGGAGTCCACCAACATTATGATGAGATTTAATAACTTTTGCCTTCCCTGAAGCCGCCCCTGCCGACTCAATTACATCTGGATAAATCGTGCCTTGGGCGAGAAATTTAATATTTTTTATTTTTTGAGCTTCTTGATTAAATATTTCAATAAAAGCTCTTCCTATTATTTTTCTCTTTAATTCAGGGTCACTTTCATCCAAAAGCTGAGCATAAAAGTACTCTTTAGCATCAGCCCTAATAACCTTAACACCAAGATTTTGAGAGAAAGTCTTCATTACCTCGTCACCTTCATTAAGCCTTAATAAGCCATTGTCTACAAAAACACAGGTCAATTGATCACCAATAGATTTGTGAAGAAGCATTGCTACAACTGAGGAATCAACTCCACCTGAGAGGCCTAAGAGAACTTTTTTGTCACCAACTTGAGATTTTATTTTTTCTAATAAGTTATCAATAATATTTTCCGTTGTCCAGCTCTTTTCACACTTACAAATAGTTGTTACAAACCTTTCTAAGATTTGAATTCCTTTTTTTGTATGGGTGACTTCTGGATGAAATTGCAACCCAAAGTAGTTTTTTTCACTATTTGCAAAACCTGCGATTGGGCAGCTATCAGTTGAGGCAATTAATTCAAAGTCTTTTGGTAGTTTTGTTACCTCTATCGCATGGCTCATCCATACATCTAATAAGCCATGGCCCTGTAAATTAATTTCATCATTAATATCAGTTAAAAGGTTTGAGTGATTCCTAGCCCTAATTTGAGCGAATCCAAATTCTGCTTTTTTAGAACTTTTAGCTTCGCCTCCAAGCTGGACTGCCATTGTTTGCATTCCATAACATATCCCTAATATTGGTACTTTTAAATCAAATATAATATTTGGCGCTCGTGCTGAATCGTTTTGACTAACCGTATCGGGACCACCGGAGAGAATAATGCCACTAGCGTTAAATTTTTCAATAAAATGGGGGTTGACATCATATGGCACTAATTCGCAGTAAACGCCTATTTCTCTAACTCGTCTTGCAATGAGTTGGGTATATTGTGATCCAAAATCAATTATCAAGATTTTATTTTGTTGTAAGTCAGTCATAAAAGATATGCTTTTAAAAACAGTTATTAATACTTTATATTTTAATGAAAATTAGAGATCGCTACATTGCTAAAACACTTTTAAGCTACACAATAATTGTTCTTGTGGTTTGGACTAGTATTTACAGTTTTTTTAACTTTTTAGCGGAGCTAAATATCGTTGGAAAAGATGACTATACAATCCTTTCAGCGTTTACTTATATTATTCTTCAGTTACCAGAAGTTGCTTATAAGCAAGCATCTCCAATAATATTATTGGGCTGTATTTTAGGTATGGGGCACCTAGCTACAACTGGGCAGCTTCTTATTTTCCGAGTATCTGGAGCCTCTATATTAAGAATCACACTACTGACTTTAAAAAACTCCCTTATCTTTGTACTTTTTTTCATTTGTATAGGGGAGTTTTTAGCTCCAATTTCAAGTAATCTTGCTAAAAGTAGTAAGTCAAATGCTATGGGAGGTTCTAGTACATCTTTTAATCAAGAAGGTTTTTGGATTAGAGACGGCGGCAACTTTATTAATGTTAATAAAAATATTAATGGCACATTATTTAGTGGTATTACCATTATTGAAGTTAACTCATTCAATAAGATTGAAAGAGTTATTAAGTCAGAAAATGCTTTATTTGATGGCAATTCTTTAGATATGAGTAGTAGTGAGATTTTTTCTATTGATGACTCAAGTTCTTTTAAGGGCATTTCATTAAAAGAGCGAAATTCATATGATAAAACAGTTTCATTTGATCAGGATTTGATAGATAGTTTAGAAAAAGAACCTGAAGACCTCTCAACTTGGACTCTTTTTAAGCAGATTCGATTTTTGTCTGATAATAAATTACGCTCAGGGATTTTTGAGGTGGAGCTATATAAGCGTTTGATTCAACCTGTAACTCTTATTGCAATGATCTTACTTGCAATGTTATTCATCTTTGGATCTACAAGGGACGTAACCCTAGGGAGAAAAATATTTTTTGGAGTAGCGCTTGGGTTATCATTTGAAATGCTGTCAAGAGTTGCTAGCGCAATGGCACTAGGCTTGGACTTTAACCCTTTGTTGAGCTCTATATTGCCATCTATTGTGGTCATGTTTATTTCAATAATTTTATTATTACAACAATCTTCTCGATAGTCAGATGACTCAGGCTAATTTAAAAACTGTTAAGCAAAAATTAAAAATACCTAATCGATTTGACGTTATTTTGCTAAACGATGATTACACTTCAATGGAGTTTGTAGTTGATGTTTTACGAAGATTTTTTAATAAAGAGTTTCAAGCTGCTGAAGCAATCATGCTAAAGATTCATATAGATGGAGAAGCGGTATGTGGGTCATATTCTTATGATGTTGCGCAAACAAAAGTTAAGCAAGTGATCGGCTATTCTAGAGACAATGACCAGCCATTGATGGCTGTATTAAGGGAGTTAGGTATATAATTTTTTTTAATTTAACGCCTATTGAGATGATAAAATTTTATTACTGTATAAATTTAAATAAGGAAGAAAAATGTTAATCAAATCTATTGAATCTCTAGATAAAGGTTTAAATGTTTTTTGGAATGATGATTCCTTGAGTTGCTATCCTTGGTTTTGGCTTAGAGACCATAGTGAAAGCAAAGAAGACTTACATCCAGATACTAAGCAGCGTCAGATTGATTCATTTAGTGAGCCACTAAATAATACTGTCAACGAAATATGGCTTGATGGCTCTTCTGAGAGTATTTTTATTCAATGGAGTGATCAATCTGAAAGTAGTCTTTCTTTTGAGTTACTTAAAACTATGTCAGTGCCAAGCCTTCCTCAGTCATATGCATTGAATTCTAACAATTTATGGAATTCCTCAAATGAAATTAAAGACTTCCCTGAAATAACCTATCAGGAGCTTATGAGTGATGGAGGAATAAACACTTGGCTAAATCATATTCAAAGAGTTGGCTTTGCTTTAGTAACAGAGACTCCTGAAACTCCAGAGGCAACAAAAGAACTTATGGAGAGAATGGCTTATATTAGAAACTCTATTTTTGGAGGCTTTTCTGTTTGGGATAATAAGCTTGAAAATCCTGATGATACTGCCTTTACATCACTAGCTATTGAGCCTCATACAGATGGAACATATGTTCATGACGCCCCAGGACTTCAAACCTTGCACTGCATTAAAAGAGATTCTATTGGCGGTGAAAATCAATTAATTGATGGCCTTGCAATTGCAGAAAAGATGAGACATGAGTATCCTGATGCATTTAATATTCTGTGTAATGTTAATATTCCTGGGCGCTATATCAAGCCAGATACTTATTTAGAGGCGCATCGACCTTTATTCCGTGTTAATGATAGTGGTGACGTTATTCAAGTAAGCTTTAATAATCATGACCGCGCGCCTTTTAGGTTAGAAAATGAGCTAATGGTTAAGTTTTACGATGCTTATAAAATATTTCATAATCTAGCAAATGATTCAAGTCGTCAATTTGAGTTTATGTTGGATCCTGGAAAAGTGCTAACGTTTGATAATTGGCGCCTCCTTCATGCACGTTCGTCTTTGACAGGGTATCGACAACTTTGTGGTGGCTATCATAACAGGGAAGATTTTGAAAGTAAGTTGAGATCTATATAACTATTTATTTAAGATTAATTTGAATTTTATTTTGATTCAAATTACCTACAGTGATGTTAAAATTAAAGATTAATTGAGTTAATAACAAAGACAGTATTTTATGATTGAACAAGGACTACAGCAAGAGATCAATATGGTGATGACTGAGGCTAGAAACCGTCGCCTTGAGTTTGTAACGGTGGAGCATTTATTATTAGCCCTTCTTAACATGGATGAAGTTATTGCATTTCTTCGAGGTAAGCGAGTCAACATCGATGAACTTCGCGCTGAACTTGACCAGTATATTGACTCACATACCCCTATTATTTCTGAAGACGCAGAAATAGATATCGTTCCAACAGTTGGTTTTCAAAGAGTTCTTCAAAGGAGCGTTTATCAGGCGCAGTCTGCTCAAAAAAATTCTGTTAACGCGATGAATGTCTTTGTGAGTATTTTTTCTGAAAAAGAATCCCATGCTGTCTATATGCTGAAATTAAATAACATTTCCAGGTTGGATGTTATGGAGGGGATTTCTTCTCATCTAGCTGACAATCCAGTTGAAGAAACAAAAAAAGTTGAAGGTGACAAGCAAGCTAAGCCCTCTTCTCTTGAATCTTTTACAACTAATTTGTGTGAAAAAGCCAAACTTGGTGAAATTGATCCTCTGCTTGGCAGGGAGGAGGAGGTGCTTAGAACGGTACAAATTTTATCAAGACGGCGCAAAAATAACCCATTACTTGTTGGTCAGGCTGGGGTTGGTAAGACTGCAATTGCTCAAGGCCTAGCTAAGAGGATTGTAGATGGACAGGTTCCTGAAATTCTAAAAAATACAACTATATATTCTCTAGATGTTGGCGTACTAATTGCGGGCACAAAGTATAGGGGTGATTTTGAAAAGCGATTAAAGTCAGTGCTTACAGATTTAGAAAAAGATAAGAATTCAGTGCTTTTTATTGATGAAATTCATACCTTGATTGGCGCTGGAAGTGTTTCTGGTGGCTCTTTGGATGCATCTAACCTTCTTAAGCCAGCTCTAGCGGATGGATCACTTAAGTGCATAGGGTCTACGACGTATGATGAATACCGTAAGATTTTTGAAAAAGATCATGCGCTCACAAGGCGTTTTCAAAAAGTGGATATAGAGGAACCTTCAGTTGAAGATACAATCAAAATTTTACATGGTTTAAAAAAATATTATCAAGCACATCATAAGGTTAAATATTCAGCTGCATCTTTAGTTTCTGCAGCAGAGTTAACGCATCGACATATTGGTGATAGGCGCCTTCCAGATAAGGCGATAGACGTCATTGATGAGGTTGGTGCACTTCAGCAAATACTTCCTAAATCAAAGCGTAAAGTCAATATTGGTGTTCCTGATATCGAAAATATTGTTGCAAAGCTTGCACGAATTCCTTCTCGCCAAGTTACTAGTGATGATAAATCCTTACTTAAAAGCCTAGAGAGTGATCTTAAACTTGGTGTATTTGGCCAAGATAATGCTGTTGAGTCTTTATCAACTGCTATAAAACTTTCTCGCTCCGGACTTTCTCCGGTTGAACAGCCAATGGGCTCTTTTTTATTTGCTGGCCCTACAGGAGTTGGTAAAACTGAAATTTGTAAGCAGCTCTCAAGGATTATGGGCGTTAAATTATTGAGATTTGATATGTCTGAATATATGGAGAGGCATGCTATTTCTAAACTTATAGGCTCTCCTCCAGGTTATGTAGGGTATGACGAAGGAGGCCTACTAACTGAGGCGGTAAATAGTAATCCTTATGCGGTTTTGTTATTGGATGAGATTGAGAAGGCGCATCCTGATATTTTCAACATCCTATTACAAGTCATGGATCACGGAAAGCTTACTGATGCTAATGGCCGTGAAGTTGACTTTAGTAATGTGATACTTGTTATGACTTCTAATGTTGGAGCTCAAAACGTTCAAAGAGCCTCCATTGGATTTAATGAGCAAGATCATTCACTTGATTATGAAGGTGAGCTTAAAAAGATATTCACACCAGAATTCAGAAACCGCCTCTCAGAAATTATTTACTTTAATAAACTTAATGAAGAGGTTGTTGTCTATGTAGTCAATAAATTTCTATTTGAGCTTGAAGATGTCCTTGAGAAAAAAAATGTTTCATTAATTGTTTCTGATGCGGCTCGAAAATGGTTTGCTGAAAATGGCTATGACTCTATGATGGGCGCCCGTCCAATGATGAGATTAATTGAAAGAGAGGTGCGTAAACCTCTCGCTGATGAGCTTCTTTTTGGTAAGCTAAGCTCTGGTGGAACTGTTAAAGTAGGTGTTAGTAAAGATAAGATTGCCTTAACAATCAGTTAATGAGAATTCTTATAAGTAATGATGATGGCTATCAGGCCAAGGGCATCAAACAGCTTACAAAATCTCTGAGTGAAATTGCAGAAGTAATTGTTGTTGCTCCAAGTGAGAATAAGTCTGCAGCAAGTAGCTCATTAACTCTTGGAAGGCCATTAAAACCAATTCAAATTGAGAAAAATATTTATGCAATCGATGCAACGCCCACTGATTGTGTTCATTTGGCATTATGTGGCTTCATAAAGGAGTCAATTGATTTGGTGGTAACTGGTATTAATTTTGGGGCAAACCTGGGGGATGATACCATCTATTCTGGAACCGTTGCTGGTGCTATAGAAGGGCGATTTTTAGGACTTCCATCAATTGCATTGTCGTTAGCTAGTTGGGAGTGTAATCACTTTGAAACAGCGGGTGAGATTGCAAAGAAGTTAGTTACTCAAATTGATAAATCTGAACTATCTTACAACACTATACTTAATGTTAATGTCCCAGATATTCCTCTTAGAGAAATTAAAGGTATTAAGAGTACTCGCCTAGGGAGTAGGCATAAATCTGAACCAAGTATTAAGGATAAAAAAGATCCGTCTATATATTGGATTGGTGAAAATGGAAAGGAGGCTGACAATTTAGAGGGCACAGATTTTCATGCAATTTCTAATAACTTTGTTTCAGTAACTCCCCTTCAGATTGATACAACTAGACATATTGAAGTAAAGCAAGTCAATGATTGGCTTCAAAAAATGGATTAACTATTCCAGGTATCTCTTAATCCGACTGTTTTATTAAATACTAATCCATCAGACTCACTATCTCTACAAAAGTAACCCTCGCGTTCAAATTGATATGCTTTTTCAGCCTTTGCACTTGCTAAGCTTGGCTCTACAAATCCATTTTTTATCTCAAGGGAATTGGGATTAATTGAAGATGATAAATTATCAAATTTAGATGGATTTGATTCTAAAAAAAGGCGGTTGTATATTCTAAATTCAGCGCTAACAGCTTTGCTGGATTCAACAAAATGAATTACGCCCTTCACCTTTCTGCCGTCTGCTGGATTTTTACCTAAAGTGTCAGGGTCATAAGTGCAGTAGACTGTTTTAACGTTACCATCTTTATCACTATCAAAATGAGTTGCTTTGACAACATAGGCATTTCTAAGGCGGACCTCTTTATTGATTGCTAGTCGCTTATATTTATTATTTGGCGCTACTTCTTCAAAGTCTTCTTTATCAATGTATATCTCACGACTAAAGAATATCTCCCTAATTCCCATTTCTTCACTTTGAGGATGAACTGGCGCCTTAAGGGATTCAATTTTGCCGTCAGGATAATTTTCAATCACTAGCTTTATTGGATTAATGACTGCCATTGTTCGAGGGGCATTTGTATTTAGATCATTTCTAATTGAAGATTCTAAAATAGAAATATCCGTCAGGCTATTAACTTTTGAAACCCCAACACGCTCTGAAAAATCTCTTATTGACGAAGCAGTATAGCCTCTTCTTCGAAGTCCAGAAATAGTTGGCATTCTTGGATCGTTCCAGCCAGAGACATGATTACTATCAACCAACAGTTTCAGCTTTCTTTTGGATGTTGTTGCGTGCTCAAGATTTAAACGGGAAAATTCATACTGGTGAGGGCGATCGGTTTTATTGAATTCATCTAAGTGCTCCAATAGCCAATCATAAATTCTACGATTATCTTGAAATTCTAGGGTGCAAAGTGAGTGTGTCACTCCTTCAATGGCATCACCAAGGCAGTGAGCAAAGTCATACATCGGATAGATGCACCAGTCGTCATTTGTCTGGTGGTGCGTTTCAAAACGAATTCGATAAAGGGTTGGGTCACGCATACACATAAAGCTAGAAGACATATCAATTTTAGCGCGCAATACGCACTCACCCTCCTTAAACTCACCTTCCTTCATCTTCTTAAAGAGGGTTTTATTTTGCTCTATACTAGTATCACGATCTGGGCTATTCTGACCAGGCTTTTTTAATGTTCCACGATATTCACGAGTCTCGTCCGCACTCAAAAAACAGACGTATGCCAGCCCCTTTGAGATAAGCTCTTCCGCGCATTGATAAAATTTATCAAAATAACTTGAACTGAACTTGACCTCACCATTCCAGTCAAAGCCTAGCCACTGGATGTCCTTTTTTATTGAGTGAACATATTCAATATCCTCTTTAGCGGGATTGGTGTCATCAAACCTTAGGTTGCACCAGCCATCATAATCTTTAGCTGTGCCAAAGTTGAGGCATATTGATTTTGCATGGCCAATGTGAAGGTACCCATTTGGTTCTGGCGGGAAGCGTGTGTGTATAGAATTATGAAGTTTAGAGTCTAAATCAGTATTAATTTGATTACGAATAAAGTTGGTAGGTTTTATTATTTGAACGTTATCACTCATAGATTTGTATTAAAAAAATATGTATGAAATTATATCCTTATTGTATAAGAACACTCAAAGATTCTCTATGATAATTAAATCTGTAAATTTAGTGTGTAAAATATTAGATGTATATTATGTGGTGGCAAGGTGTTAATCTTGCCTTTGAAAAAGACCTAAAGAACAAAGGTAAATTGGTTGTTTGTAAGAAGCAATTATTTGACTAGATTTTTATAAAATAAAAGGCATTAATGCAATTTAAGCACTTAAATATTTTTAGATTTAATTTTTTGCAGTTATTAGTATTATCAATGCCACTGCTTATTGTAAATGTCAAACACGCATCTGAGTTGGTGATTCTTTTTTTGACAATATTTGGTGTATATTTTTCTATAAGCGAACGTAAGCTGCCTTTTTTTCATGACCAATTAAAGGTTTATAGCTATTTAGTTTTAGCATTTTTCTTTTCTATTGGCATTTCTGTAATTTTATCGAATAATCCAATCCAAGGCATTGATAGAATTGGCTCAAATATTCATTTTCTTGTTGCGCCTTTTGTAGCTTACAGTATTTATAAAAGTAATGTAGATATGAAGCATATAGTATTTGCAATCAAGCTAAGCGTTATTGTTGCGACTGTTTATGCTATTTATGGAGAGCCTAGTTTAGGTTTCGACATTAGGGCAGAGGGAGGAGCTGATTCACCCACAATATTTGGCTTTATTATGGTTCTTTTTGGCTTTATAAGTATCATTGACGTTTGGACTCAGAGTAAAAATGAAAAATTATTTTCAATTTTTATTTTTTTTCTAGCAATGTATTCTGTTGTTTTAAGTGGTACGCGTATCGCATGGGTAATGTTTGTAGTATTATTTTTTAGCGCTATGTTTATCTGGTCTATTCGAGGGCACTTAACTAAGAAAGGTTTATTGTTAATTTTAATAGCTCTGGCTTTAGTTACGGCTTTCTCCATGAATAACAAACAATTTAACGAAAAGATTGAAATTGCTATTACAGAAATTAAAATTTCTTCAGTAGATAAAGATTCGAGAGGATCGGTAGGTTTAAGGTTATTGATGTGGAAAGGTGGCTTTGAAGCCTTTAAACAACAACCGATTATTGGTTATGGATATCAAAATACTGGCCTTGAGGCGAGTAGGTATATATCTGGTAGTTACGCTAAAGCATATATCAAAAATCAAAAAATGTTACACAACGACTATGTTAACTCCCTAGTAGGCTTTGGAATTTTGGGCTTACTAGCCCTGATGGCTTTGCTATTTCTTCCCTTGACTCTATTTTTTAAACAATTAAAGGCTGATAAGCATTATGCTAGAAGTGCAATTGGAGTGTTGTTTATTATTGCTTTATCAGTGTTTGCTATTACTGACAGCATATACTCTCATAGTGTGATGCGAAGCTTTTTTGTATTTTTCTTAGCTGTTTTATTACCTGTTTCTAGAAAAGATTAAGTTTAATATAACAAAATTAATCTATTTTTTATAAAAACTTTCTTTATTGAGCTTTATATATCTTCTTTTTGCTTTTCTAAAAAATAGTAATATTCCTATATGTTTACCTAACTTGATTTGTGCAACAATCCTTTTAATCCAAAAGATTGAATGAACTTTGGGATTAATAGGATGACTTACTGTTGAAGCTTGTATTGTATTTGTGAAAATGTTAGGGATGTCATAATTATTGCATTGACATAGTTGTATTATAGCGGCTGGCTCAATTTGATAACTCAGTAGAGTATAACAACTTGCAATTTGTGCATCAGCAAGGGCTATACCGTTCTCCAGCTCATATTGAAGTAATTTCTTTGCACCCGATGGCCATAAAATATAACCAGCGGCACCAGTTCTGTCCTGATAAAGCCTGTATAGTTTTGAATTACATACAATATTCTCTCCAATTTTAGAGATAAATTTTTTCCTACCTGCCACTTCGAGACTAATAAAATCTACATTTTTTTTGTTTGTAAATGATTTAAGTAATTCAGGTACATATTTTGATAGTAGCGCATCATCCTCTAATATTAAGGCGGGCTTGTTTTTGTTTATTATTTTCTGCCATGCAGACCGGTGTGAAAAATAGCAGGCAACTTCAGTATTCCTGAGTGGACGTTGCCAATCAAAGTAGTGTTTTTTATATGTCTCTTTATTTATATCATCTATAGATATTGCGTTTAAGATTTTATAATCTAATCCTAACTCAGATAATTGTTGTTTTTGAAACTGACGACGCTCAACGTCGCCAGATAAATTAATAACAAAGATATTCAATTATCGCCATCCATTTCTATTTCATTATATTTGCAAGCATGATTGAGCCTCTTTTTATCCTTACACCATTTCTGCATATTTTTATATACACCCATATTTTTAGCTATTTTCTTTTACAAAGTGCTTGTTTATTTTAATAAATAACTTTTAATTAAAATTTTATTAGATAGCTATTTAATATTGGTACATCTTTTATGGCGATTGAGTAAAAACCATTATTCGAATCTAGTTTTACTTCTACGACTTATTTTTTTTAACCTTTTACTTTTCCATGAACAACGAATAAGTGCGTTTAAATAATACTTAATAATTGCAATAAGAGTTAATAGGTTAGTTTTAAAGAGCCCCCCCCAAAAGAAAGGCAAAGTAATTAACGTTCGCAACAACCATGATACTAATGTATTAACCATAATTACCAGATGCAATGTCAGCCTATTTATATTGGAAGAGCTCTCATGGACAAAAACATGGCTAGATGTAACGACCTCTGATTTTGTAATGGCAGTAGTTTTTGGGTTTCTTCTAGACGATCCACCATGTGAATGTTTGAATTCAACATTTCTGAGTAACGCTATTTTTTTATCCAAAGCAGTAACTCTTCTACATAAATCTACATCCTCATAATACATCCAATAATTACCTTGATCCCAGTTATTTATTTTATTAAATAGAGTGAATTTTATTAAAATTATAGATCCAGCTACCCATTCTGGGTACCAGATATTTTGACTTTCTTCATAGTTTAGCGCGATTTTTTTCTTATTTAATAGTTTATAAATAGCCCTTATCCATCCAATAATTAACCAAGGGCTGGTAAAAGTAATCTCTCTCTCAGGACTTCCTTTAGAGTTAATTTTTCTACATGATGTAATTCCAATATCATTGTTATTAGCAAATTTTACCATTTCGTCAATATCTGATTTATTAGTTAAAATAATATCTGGGTTTAAAAATAATAAAAACTTTCCATTTGAATTGTCTACTCCAAGGCTACAGGCATTAGAAAAACCATTATTACCACTATTCTTGATTAATTTAATTTGAAGATTGTTTTTTCCAAAAACTTCAAACTCACCGTCTTGTGAATCATTGTCTATTACAATAATTTCATGGCTTAGTTTAGGTGGAAATTGTTTGAAAGAGTCTAAGCATTGTTGTAATACACCCCAACTTTTATAGTTAACAATAATGATAGATAAGTCAATATTATTCACCCTAATACTCCTTAATCCAAAGAGATAGCTGGATATGTTGATACCACGTTCCACTTTCTAGTACTAGCCTCACGAGAGCTGGGTGTGCCATGGGATAATATTATTTTAGTAACTTTTGTTATGGATGGCAGCTTAAGCCATGAAAGATAGCAACAATATCTAAAGCTTAGCATCCATTCATCTAACCAGTATAGAGGCTTACCAATGATATTCATTTCTATAATTTTCCTCTAATCATGCGACTAATATATTTAAGAGGGTAAATTATTAATTGAATTTGATACTTAATTTTTTTTATGAATAGTTGCTTTTTGTATGGATTACTAAATAGTGGATAGTTTTTCTTCGCACTCAAGTACAAGAAGTAAATATGTTTAAATTTGGTTTTTGATGTGAAGTTCTTTCCATGTATTCGATAGGCGGCAACTTTTTGGTCATAATAAATAATTGATTTTTGAGCTGCGGCACGCAAGTAAAAATCCCAATCTTCTAAGAATAATGTCTCATCATAGCCACCAGATTCAAAAAATAATTTCTTATTCATCATATTGCATGGCCCAGGTAATGTCCATCGATTTATGATTTCATAAGCTAGACCTCTGTCAGAAAAATAATTTTCTTTATTGCTATGTTTATGAGGTAACCAGTCATCTATGCTGCTTTTATGTAAAGTTTTATTATTGCTGTCAACGACAGAAGTATCAGCAATTAGAACCATTTTTTCTTGATTTTTTTCAAGAATGCTTACTCTGTCCTTAATAGTGTTATTAATCAAATAATCGTCACTCGCACAAAATACAATATATTTTCCTTTGCTAGTTCTTGCTAGCTCATTAAATGTCTTGGTAATGCCTTTATTTTCTCTAGATATAAACTTAATTGGCAATGTTTTAGAATTTATTGAAATCCAATCATTAATAACACCAATATCAGCATCCGTTGACCCATCGTTAATAATAATAATTTCTTTATTTGGATAAGTATCATTTAAGATGCTGTCAAGTGTTTGAGCAACATATTGTTTATGATTGTAATAGGGTATTAGAAAACTAACAAGTTGTGCTTTTGACATAGCATGATTATAATAGTATGGATGAATTTTTGTAAAAAAATAAATGATTAATCTTTTGAAAAAAAAAATCCGTGCTTGGCTCGCTATCAGAAAAGGAGATATAAGAAATTTTGCTTTTACTCAGGATGCGAGTGTCAAGAAAGATATAAATGAAAAGTATAGGTATGACGGGGATTTACTGAAGTTTTATTCTGAAAATACTGGCCCTTTAGTCCATAAATGGCATCATTATATTCCTATCTATAGCAGATATTTTTCCCGTTTTCGAGCTACTAAGGTTCGATTTCTAGAGATTGGTGTGTCCAAGGGTGGCAGCCTAACAATGTGGCGAAAGTATTTTGGGGAAGATGCCATAATATTTGGGATTGATATAGATCCTGATTGCGCACAATATGACAAAATTAGCGGAAATGTTCGGATTGGATCTCAAATAGATGAAGACTTTCTTAAATCTGTTATAGAGGAGATGGGAGGAGTTGATATTATTTTAGATGATGGTAGTCATCTTATGAATCATATTCCTAAAA
>Ga0209482_1001851_pt1 | contig 13847 bp, 11 predicted proteins | sample CoawatmetaG10DNA_FD_187512 | JGI IMG/M metagenome (GOLD analysis project Ga0209482, IMG submission 187512) | Marine microbial communities from the West Antarctic Peninsula - Coastal water metaG104-DNA (SPAdes) (version 2) | ecosystem: Environmental > Aquatic > Marine > Coastal ...
ATATATAGCATTCATCACTTTCGTAATTCATTCTATTGGCTCTCATTTTAATTTGACTTTGGCTTTCTTCGCCAGAAATATATAGAGTTGAATATGGTAATTTTATTGCAACCTGAAGTAATAGCGTGCTTTTTCCTATCCCCGGTTCACCTCCTAATAAAATCAAAGACCCAGGAACTATACCACCGCCTAAAACCCTGTTAAATTCAGTATCTAATGTGACTAGTCTATCTTCCTCCCTATAGACAATATTAGATATTTTTTGAGGTGTGGATGTCTTTGTATTATCAAAGTTGTTTTTCTCCCAGGAGTTGTTCTTTGGTTTTAAAATTACTTCTTCAGAAATAGAGTTCCAGCTTTTACATGAATTACACTGACCTTGCCATTTTGGAAAGTTACTGCCACAGTCATTGCAAACAAATGTTGTCTTAATTTTACTCATTAGTTCTTCAAATCAATACTGATTAAATCAGCTTTATCTAATAATTCATCTTTTGTGATTCCTTCTACGTCTTCAAGAGTGTATGCAGACCTGTAAATATGCATTGCTTTTCTAATATCTCCAGTTCTCTCATGATAAAGCCCCATGTAATAACTTCCTAAAATAGTTTTAGGGTATTTATCAATTGCTAATTTTGAAAGGTCCTTATAAAATTTAAATTTTTCACTCTCTTCTATATATTTTTCTACAGCTCTAAAATCATTTACTAGGATGTTTTTATTAACTCCATAGTAATTGAATATATCTTCATATTTATTTTCTAGATATTTCACCGGCGATGTTAGTATTTTACTTAAAACAGAATTATACTCAATCGAATTTATTGCGGTATAGGTAGCGAATACGTGTTCAAACCCTTCAGATATTGAATGTATTGGCAAGTTATAATGAGTGAGGTTTTTATGTTGTTTGTACTTAAATGATACTAGTTCGTTAGTTAAGGAGCTTAGATTATCAGACAGGTTTTTAGTTCTTTCATTAATAGATTTAAAATCACTATCAGAGCTTACCAAATAATAAAAAATATTGGTTTTTATTTTACCTAATCTTTTAATTAAATAATTTTCCATGTCGTAGGAAAACTTTGGACTTATTGCAATAAAACCTGAAATAAGCGTCTTATTGTTTAATAAAAAATAATTAATATAATTTGCAGTTGCTTCATGGCCAACTGCAACTTTGAACTTAGTTGTTCTATAGTTTTTATCAAAAAAAGGAATCAATTCTTGAGAAATAAAATCATAAAAATTCCTACTTGAAGATATAGGAATAAAGTCTATGTTATCTAAAACACTACAATCATCATACCTGCTGTTTATTTGGTTTACACCAACAATTATTGATTCTGGTATATTCCCCCAATATGATAAATAATCTACACTTCCAGAAACTGCCTCAAACATATAGTCTCCATCTAACACAATTATCAAAGGATATTTTTTTGATAAATTTTCATCGTAATTTCGGGGTAGTTGAATTTTTAATTCTCTACTATCGCTTAAAAAATCTGATTCAAAACTCTCATAAATAGTTTGTGAAAAAGAAATATTTAAAAACAATAATAATAGTAGATTTTTAAACTTTAGCATAATAATTTTTTAATCATTTTGAAGATAACAAAATAAGTAAAAAATTAATTATTATTTCGTCTTATTTCTGTGTTTATTATAAATGGGAAGTAGCAATAAGGATATACCTCCAAAAATAATTATCATTAAAGTTTGGGATGACCACATAATCCAACCAAAAGCACGACTTGGATCTTCAGAAATACTAAAAAGTGAAAAAGCTAATACAATAGCTTCTGGGTAAGTTCCTATACCTCCATTTGTAGCTCCAATAGAAAACATTCCCAAAATAAATCCAATTAAAATTGGGGCAAAGGATATATCATTAAATTCTTCCATTGAAAGTGTCGTAACATAAAACATAAGGACATACATAGTCCAGATAAATATAGTATGAAAAACAAATCCCCATCTGTTTTCCATTTTAGTTATGGTTAAAACTCCTTGGGAAATACCTTTAAAAAAATTATTAATCTTACTTAAAAATAACGGAAATATATATTTTAAAATGAAAAAGAAAGAAAGAGCTGAAATCAAAATCAAAACTAGTGTAGTTACACTCATTGAGTTCAGTTTTTCTGAAATCAGATTTAAAATAAAGTCTTTCTTTAAAATTATAGCCACACAAATAATGACAAAAGCACAGATTAAATCTGCTATTCTTTCAGCAATAATAGTCCCTAGGGTTTTATCGAATGGAATATTTTCATATTTAGAAATAATTGTAGCTCTAGCGACATCACCAGCTCTAGGAATAGTGAAATTAATTAGATAAGCAGAAAACACAGCGAAGAAACTATTTAGAAAAGAAATATTATAACCTAACGGGTTCAATAAATAGTTCCATCTATAAGATCTAGAAATATGACTTAAAGAGCCGAAAAATATTCCGAGGATAATCCAATAATAATTAGACTTTTCTAAATAGAATAAAATCTGATTTATTGAGATTTTTGAGAAAGAATAGACAACAAGTGATAACCCTATTAAAATAGGTAAGATAATTTTTATATAGTTTATTACTTTTTGATTCAAAGTCTATTTCAAAAGATTAGTTTGTTCATTTGGAAATATTATGGCGGGGGTGAATTTATTAGCTTTTTTTAAAGACATAAATGCATATGTAATTAAAATCAGTACATCACCAACTTGAACTTTTCTAGCAGCAGCTCCATTGACCGTAATTTCACCAGACTTTCGTTTTCCAGGAATAACATAAGTGTCGAACCTCTCTCCATTATTATTATTGACAACCTGAACTTTCTCGCCCTCAACTATATTTGCAGCACACATTAAGTCTTCATCTACAGTAATACTACCTATGTAATTTAAATCTGCTCCGGTAACCTTAACACGGTGAATTTTTGATTTTAAAATCTGAATTTTCATCTAAAAAATTTAATTAAGTGCAATATTATCAATTAATCTGATTCCATCAACAAAAACAGATGCAAAAGCCCTATATTTTTTTTCAGATTTGATCACATTTGTTGGTACTAATTTATTCTCTTCAGCAATTTCTAAATACTCTAAATTCATTTGATCAAATGAGTTGATATTATTAGTAGCTGTGCTTATTAAATTTTCTATTGAAGATTTATGAAAATTTGATTTTATAAAGTTTAGGTTTTTAAAAATATTTGAAGCTACTGTTTTTGACTTAACGCTTAGTTTAATATTTCGTGAACTTAATGCTAAACCATTAATATCTCTAAGAGTTGGGCACCCAACAATATTAACGTTAGTTTTTAAACTTCGGATTATAGCAAGTTGTTGAAAATCTTTTTCTCCAAAATATGCAGAATTAGGTTTTATAATTTTTAGTAGTAACTCAACAATAGTTGCAACCCCTTCAAAATGATTATTTCTAAACTTGCCCTCCATAAACTTATCAAGTCCATTAAAGTCATATTTATTTGTTAACTCTTTGTCTGTATATATTTCTTTAGCTTCAGGTGAGAAAATTATAATCTTTTTAGATAGATTTTCCAGTAATTCAATATCTTTTTTTAAATCTTTTGGATAATTTATTAAGTCGGAAGTGTTATTAAATTGAGTTGGGTTGACAAAAATACTAACAACAGATACTTTATTGTTCTTTAAACACTGTTTGATTAAAGACAGATGACCGCTATGTAAAGCTCCCATAGTAGGCACAAAACCAATACTTGCACTCGAAGCTTTTAACTCATCTAGGTACTCAGTTATCTCGGATTTTTTAAAAAATATTTTCATTTTAATAAAACTTTAACAGCATGCAAATTTAATATATTACTATTAATCTGCATAATTTTTGTAATTTTGCTACTTTTTGCACTTAATAACTAATACAAGGATATGAAAGAGAAGAAAATATTATACGTATCATCAGAAGTAGTCCCTTATTTACCTGAAAATGAAATTTCATCAATGTCATTTGAAATTCCAAAAATGATAAACAAGCAAGGTGGGCAAATAAGAATTTTCATGCCCAAGTATGGTAATATTAATGAAAGAAGACATCAACTCCATGAAGTTATTAGACTTTCAGGTATAAACTTAGTTATTGATGATATTGATATGCCATTAATAATTAAAGTGGCTTCAATTCCTAAAGAAAGAATACAAGTCTATTTCATTGATAACGAAGAGTATTTTAAGAGAAAATCTACGTTTTCTGATGAAAATGGTAAATTACACGAGGATAATGACGAGAGAGCAATGTTTTTTGCTAAAGGGGTTATTGAAACTGTCAAAAAATTAAACTGGTCTCCTGACATAATACATGTACATGGGTGGATGGCTTCACTTTTTCCATTATATCTTAAAACCTATTATAAAGATGAGCCGGTTTTTGAAAACAGTAAAATAGTCACATCTGTTTACGACAAGTCTTTTGATGAAAGTCTTAATAAAAAATTAGTTGATAAAATATTGTTTGACGAAATCAATGAAGACCTAATTAAAGGCTTAAAAGACCCATCTTATAACAATTTAATGAAAAGTGCAATAGACTTTTCAGATGCATTAATTTTAGGGTCAGAAGATATTCCCAAAGAAGTTTTAGATCATATGAAAAAATCTGATAAACCTATTTTAGATTATCAGACTAGAGAAACTTTTTCAGAAGCTTATACCGAATTTTATAAGAACGAAGTTTTAAACCAATAAATGAGAGACCTAAAATTATTATCCGTTCTGTTTACACTTGTTTTTATCTCTTGTGATAAAGACTTTGCAAGTATAGACTCTGATGTTATAAGTTCAGAAAATGCAATAAATTTCAGCACTTCATCGATAGAGTATCCTGTAGTAGCTTCAAATTTAAGACTAAACCCTATTAAATCTAACAATCTTCCTTCATTCATGCTAGGTTATAATAATGATCCAGTTTTTGGAGAAAGTAATGCTAGTTTTTTAGGTCAAATTATACCAGTAGAGTTTAGTCCGTCTTTTGGTGATAATATAGTTTTGGATTCTGTGGTGCTAACAATACCTTATTTTAGTAGAGCGATTGATACTAATGAAGACGGAGAAAGCACTTATGAAATTGATTCTGTTTACGGAAATAACCCTACGAAAATATATATTTATAAGAGTAACTTCTATTTGAGAGATTTTGATCCAACTGGAGAATTTAGTGATTCTCAAGATTATTACTCTAATGGATCTCTATCTAATTCTGAATTCATAAATCAATCAGATATTGAAGCAGAGTTACTATTTGAATCTGGCATAATTGGAGATGGCTCAGATGACTTTGTTCCTAGTTCTGAAAGAATAGATTTAACTCAATTGGATTCACTTGGGGACAGTTTTGTTTCTGCCAGCCTAGCTCCAGCAATGAGGTTTAAATTAAATAATCCTAATGGTGATTTTTGGGAAAGTTTGATATTTGAAAATGAAGATAATGCGGTACTAATAAACCCAAATACATTTAAAGAATTTTTTAGGGGGCTTTATATTAAAGCAGAAGGGGTTAACTCAGAAGGAGCAATGATGATGTTAAATTTGGCGTCTTCTAACACTAAATTAACTTTACACTACACCTCTGAAATAAGTACAGAAAATGATACTGACTCTGGTGGAACAGTTACAGAGGCGATTGAAAGTCAGAATGAGTATGTTTTTAATTTTACAGACAATCTTATAAATATCTACGATAACAGTTTCAATATTGACGTCTCAAATTCAAATACTGTAGATGGAGATGAAAGACTTTACTTAAAAGGGGGGGAAGGATATATGTCTACCGTAGATTTATTCAGCGGAAGCTTTGAGAACGAAAATGGAGAAATTGTTGACGCGTTTGATCATTTTAAAAGTTCTTTTTACAATGATGAAGATGATATTGCTAATAAATTAATTAATGAAGCCTATATTGAGTTTTATGTTGACCAGAGTCAAAATATTGAATCTGAACCAGATAGAGTTTATTTATACAATTTTGAGCAAAATGTAGCTTTGATAGATTATTTCTTAGATCAATCTGTAAGTGAAACTACAATTAACGCTAAAATTAATCACTTACAACCATTGACTAGAGATGGAGATTCAATATCTGGTGACGGTATAAAATATAAAATTAGAATCACTGAACACCTAAACAATCTTATTATTAGAGATTCAACAAATGCTAAACTTGCACTTGTAGTAACTTCTAACGTAGGGTCAATACAAAACTTTTCTATTTTAAATAGCGGTGAGGAAACTCGTGATTATCCTTCAGGTGCAATTCTAAGTCATAAAGGAACAGTTTTACATGGTAGTCAGTCTGATGATTTAGACAAAAGACCAAGAATTAAAATATATTATACTGACCCAGACGAATAATTAAGAAATTATAATTTCTTTAAATAATTTTTAATTTAATATTTACATCTTATGTGTGGAATTGTTGGTTATATAGGAAAAAAAAATGCTTATGAAATCGTTATTAATGGTCTCAAAAGATTAGAATACAGAGGTTATGATAGCTCTGGAGTAGCTTTATATAATTCTGAATTAAATGTCTATAAAACAAAAGGCAAAGTTGAGGATTTAGTTAATAAAGCAAAAAAAGCAAATTCACTAGACGGAAATATTGGTATAGGTCATACTAGGTGGGCTACTCACGGAGAACCAAATGATGTGAATGCACATCCGATTCTCTCCAATAATAAATCATTAGTCATAGTTCATAATGGGATTATCGAAAATTATGCTACAATAAAAAACGAATTAATTTCTAAAGGATATAATTTCGAGTCAGAAACTGACACCGAAGTTCTAGTTAATTTAATAGAATATGTGCAAGTAACTGAAAATGTAAAACTTGGGAAAGCTGTTCAACTAGCATTATCACAAGTGATTGGAGCATATGCTATTGCGGTGTTTGATAAAAAAAAGCCTGATGAAATTGTAGTAGCTAGACTTGGAAGCCCTTTAGCTATTGGTATTGGTGAAGATGAAATGTTTATTGGAAGTGATGTAACTCCATTTTTAGACTTTACAAGGAAAGTTATTTATCTTGAAGAAGGACAAGTTGGAGTTTTAAGAAATCATAAAGAAATAATGTTCTATGATATTTCTAATGACACTAAGATCTCACCAACTATTGAAGTACTAGAATTAGAATTATCAGAGATTGAAAAAGGAGGGTTTGATCATTTTATGCTCAAAGAAATTCATGAGCAACCTAAGGCAATAATTGATACTCTAAGAGGAAGGCTTAATTTAAATAGAGGTATTGTTAAACTCTCAGGAATAGATAATAATTTAAATAAATTTACTTCTGCTAGTAAAATCACTATTATTGGATGTGGGACTTCTTGGCATGCAGGACTCGTTGGAGAATATATATTTGAACAAATCTCTAGAATTCCAGTTGAAGTAGAATACGCATCTGAATTTAGATATAGAGATCCAATAATTAATGCTAATGATATCGTAATAGCAATTTCGCAATCAGGCGAAACTGCTGATACTTTAGCCGCTATGAAATTAGCAAAAGAAAGAGGTGCCTTTGTTTATGGAATTTGTAACGTAGTAGGGTCGTCTATTACAAGAATGTCTCATTCAGGCTCTTATACACACGCAGGACCTGAAATTGGAGTGGCTTCAACCAAAGCATTCACTACTCAGATTACTGTACTATATTTAATGGCATTAAAAATAGCTAAGGCTAAAGGGATTTTGTCATCTGATTCATTTATTGAATTCCTATCGGAACTAAATAGTATTCCTAAAAAAATTGAGAAAGCTTTAAGTCTTAATGATAAAATAGAAAAGATTGCAGAAGAAATTAAAAACTCTAAAAATTGTCTTTATTTAGGAAGAGGGTTTAACTTTCCTGTAGCATTAGAAGGAGCTTTAAAACTTAAAGAAATATCCTACATCCACGCAGAAGGTTATCCTGCTGCAGAAATGAAGCATGGTCCAATAGCTTTAATTGACGAAAATATGCCCACAGTAGTTATAGCAACTTCTAAAGGTCATTATGAAAAAGTAGTTAGTAATATTAGAGAAATTCAATCTAGAAAAGGAAAAATAATAGCAATTGTTTCTGAAGGGGATAAAGACGTGAAGGAAATCGCCGATTACTATATTGAAGTTCCTGAAACAATTGAATCATTAACACCACTACTTACAACCATTCCTTTACAGTTATTGTCATATCACATTGCTGTAAAACTTGGAAGGAATGTAGATCAACCTAGAAATCTTGCAAAGTCAGTTACTGTAGAGTAGGTTAAAATTCTTCCCAAAAATTAGTTGTGAATTCATTAAGAAACTCAGGTAAAACCTTGTTTTCTTCTATAATTTTTTCAAATTCTTCATCACTCATTTTTGTTGACTCGAATACTTGTATTTCCGTTTTAAATTGTTGATCAAAAGCCATTCCTATTTTAAATGAAATTTGATTTTGTTTACGGCGACCCTTAACATTTTTATTTTTCTCAATGAATTTTATTGGTCTATCGACAGAGTAGCTTTGTCTAGATATAATCTGTGCATAGGATAAATTATATTTTTCATTGTTGAATTTTGATAAAAGCACTTTCCCTTCTCTTAAATATCTATTGTAAGAAACCCCTAATAGTTTAAATTTATATAATGGTTTGATGTTTTTAAAATCTAACCTAATAACAGCATAGTTATCAGCATTAATATACAATGTGCCTTTGTATTTGGAACTACCTTTTGGGGTACACTCAATTATATAAACCAAGTCATCTCCTATAAAATTAAGTTTAGGTTCAGAGAAAATATATTTACTCGGTTTTAAAATAAAATTAAAAGTTGACTCCTCGTTAAAAAAAAGGTTTGAGTAAAAATTATTAATTGTATTTTTTTGATTCCCTGCAAAATTGGTTTTTCGTTTTAAATCTGCTTTGTTTTTTTCTAATATTGACTCAACATCAGCACTATCAATTTCCTTTAAGCCATCAAGTTCAAGATCACCACCAAAGAGTCCAGATTTAATTTTAAAATATGAATCTGATTTAGTGTTTTCTTTGAGAGTTAATTTTAGCTTTTCATTTAGAGACTCTAATAACTCATCTCCTTTATTGTATGTTTCCCTGGCTTTAATTAAATTAATTTTCTGGTTCTCTTCTTCTATATTTCCAAATTGATAACACAGCACTTCTAAAGAAGAATTGTTTTGTTTCGAAAGATTATTAGATATACTATCAAGTAGCGAATTATTTATTTCTTTAATGGAGGACTTAAATTTGTTTATTTCAAATCTTTCAGTTTTTGAGTTAGACTCTTTACTTAAAAAGATTTTATTTTTGACTAATCCGATTTCATAATTTTTTTGAATATTTTTTTGTACTTCTTTAATTATTTCTTCAGATGTTAGCTTTTTATTGGTAAGAATCACATCGGCTAAGACCACGGGTTTTGGTAGTAAAAAAATAATACTATCTGTAAATTCACTTAAAGCAAATGAAGCTTTTTGATAACCAATTGATGAAACAAATAAAGAGTCCTGATTAATTAATTCTGTTTTAATTAATTCAAATATTCCATTTTCATTAGAAATTAAACCTTTATTATTTGAAAAAGATACCGTAGAAAAAGCAATAGGAGATAAAGTAAGTGAATCCTGCACTTGAACTTCTAAAGATTGAGCCTTTAAATGAATGCTTAATAAAATTATTAATGGAAGTATAAATTTCTTCATCTATTTTTTTAGATTTCATATAAATCAAACAATATGCCAAATATACATACAGTTTTTAAAAACTGTTCTTAAATAAGTTTATATGATAAGTAAATTACATCAACTAATTTGACAAAAAACAAGATGTTTTGTTAATGAAAAATCAATAAACACATTAAATAAATTAGAATAAAGTAAAACCGTAATAAGTTTGACTTTTTCAAAGTACTTAGTACTAGGAATAAGTTAAATTTGCGGCTTCAAAAAAATTAAAAATACACTATTGAAAACTTTATTCAAAAATTTTAGTCAAAACCCAAAAAATGATATTCTTTCTGGATTAACAGTTGCTTTGGCACTAGTACCCGAAGCAGTTGCTTTTGCATTTATAGCTGGTATTGATCCTCTTGTTGGTCTTTATGGAGCTTTTATTATGGGAATAATAACTGCTGTATTTGGAGGTAGGCCAGGTATGATTTCTGGAGCTACAGGCGCAATGGCGGTTGTTATGATTCACATGATTCAAAAAGGGAATGAAATAGGAGATTCTCTTGTTGCCCCAGTTGAAAATTTAGGTTTACATTGGCTTTTTATCACTCTACTAATTGTAGGTGTAATTCAGATATCGGCAGGAGTTTTTAAACTTGGTAAATTTGTTAGGCTAATACCGCACTCAGTTATGATGGGGTTTGTTAACGGTTTAGCAATTGTAATTTTCTTGTCTCAATTAAGTTTATTTAAAAAAAGTACAGTCGATGGCACTAGCTGGATAACTGGTACTGAATTATATACTATGCTTGCTTTAGTTGGAGCTACAATGCTAATCATGTATTACCTTCCTAAACTAACAACTAAAGTTCCTGCAGCTCTAGTAGCAATAGTTACTGTGGCGTTAATTACTATAATTGGAAATCTTGAAGTTTCTACAGTTGGATCATTTATTCTTGATGGTGGCGGTGAAGGAATTAGCGGAGGATTACCAGTTTTTCAAGGACAGATATTTGAATTATTATACACACTTGAAGGTCACTGGAACCTGATTTTATCTACAGCCTTTTTATTAGCTGCAGTAGGATTAATTGAATCTTTAATGACTCTTAACCTGGTAGATGAAGTAACTCAAACTCGTGGAAGTGGAAATAGAGAATGTTTGGCTCAAGGAGGTGCCAATTTTTTAAATGGCCTTTTTGGAGGAATGGGTGGATGTGCTATGATTGGTCAATCAATTATAAATGTAAACTCCGGTGGTAGAGGTCGTTTATCAGGAATCGTAGCTGCAGTTTCTTTATTAGTTTTTATTCTTTTTGGCTCAGGTGTAATCGAACAAATACCAATAGCGGCGCTTGTCGGAGTAATGTTTATGGTTGTTATTGGGACATTCGCATGGAGTAGCTTAAGAATCTTACATAAAATCCCTAAATCAGATGCCTTTGTTCTAATTACTGTTTCAGCGATTACAGTTTGGCAAGATTTAGCAATAGCGGTAATTGTTGGAGTAATTATTTCTGCACTAGTGTTTGCATGGAAAAATGCAACTATGATTAGGGCTAGAAAACGTGTAAAAAAAGACGGTACTAAGGTTTATGAAATTTGGGGGCCTTTATTTTTTGGTTCAATTCAAAACTTCAATTCTAAATTTGATTTTAAAAAAGACCCTAAAAAAATAGAAATTGACTTTATAGAATCTAGAGTTAGCGACCACTCAGGTATTGAATCTTTAGAAAGCTTAATTCAAAAATATAGCAACTTAAATAAAAAAGTAATTCTAACCCATTTAAGCCCTGAATGCAAGATGTTACTACTTAAGGCTAATCCTGCGTTTAAAAATAATATTGAAGATTCTGTAGATGATCCTAGATATTACGTTGTTACCGACTTAATTGATCGTGAAATTTAAGAATAACGCGTAATGTCTTTAAAATTATTTGATTTCAGAAATAATATTTTCAACTCTTAGATATTATTTTTTGCTATATTCATTGAAAATTTAAACACTTCTTTTATGCCGTTTACAAATGATGCAATAGTATTTGGAATTTTAATGATGTCTCTTGGTTTTGTTTTTTTTACAGAATCTAAAAAAAGTGGGTTTTGGCATAAGTTTTATAAAGTTGTCCCTGGTTTACTTATGTGTTATTTTATTCCAGCAATATTTAACTCTTTTGGAATAATTTCATCCGAAGAATCTCAAACATATTATATAGCTAGTAGGTATTTATTACCTGCTTCACTTGTGTTAATGACGCTGAGTATTGATTTAAAAGCAATTTATAATCTAGGGTATAAAGCATTAATAATGTTTTTTACTGGAACAGTTGGAATAATTATTGGGGGTCCGCTAGCAATTTTAATATTGTCTTTATTTTTCCCTGAATTATTTAATGGAGCAGGACCAGATGCGATATGGAGAGGGCTTTCTACACTGGCTGGAAGCTGGATCGGTGGTGGTGCTAATCAAGCAGCAATGTTAGAGATATTTGAATATAACCCACAGAAATATGGAGGTATGGTTTTAGTCGATATTATTGTAGCAAATGTTTGGATGGCTATTATATTATTTGGAATTGGCAAAAAAGACACCATAAATAAATGGCTTAACGCAGACACTACTGCTATTGAAGAATTGAAAGAAAAAGTGATGTTATTTGCCAATAACTCCAAAAGAAATCCTACCCTAACAGATTATATGGTTTTATTGTCTGTTGCATTTGGCACAGTAGGGTTATCTCATCTAGGAGCTGAAATAATTTCAGACTATTTAATTGCAAATTTTGATTCTGTTGCAGATAAATCTTCTGGGTTATCTTCTTTTGGGTCTAAATTCTTTTGGATGATAAGTATTGCAACCTTTGTTGGAATTGGACTATCATTTACTAAGGCTAGAAATTACGAAGGAATTGGAGCAAGCAAAATCGGTAGTGTATTTATATATATTCTTGTAGCAACAATTGGTATGAAAATGGATTTAGGATCCATTTTAGATGAGCCCAAATTAATGCTAATTGGTGTAGTCTGGATGACAATTCACGCCACATTATTAATTATAACTGCAAAAATTATTAAAGCTCCTTATTTCTTTTTAGCAGTTGGAAGTCAAGCAAATGTTGGAGGTGCGGCCTCTGCCCCTGTGGTAGCAGCTGCTTTTCACCCATCTTTAGCAACAGTGGGAGTTCTACTTGCTGTTTTTGGATATGTTGTTGGTACATACGGAGCAATGATATGTACTTATTTAATGGAATACACTTCAAATCTATAAATGGAAGAGACTAAAGAAGAAGAGTTTTGGAATACTCTTACTCATTTTATAGGCCTTGTGCTTAGTCTAATAGGGCTGCCTATTTTAATAATTTATAATCAAAATCTTACAGATTTTAGCCTTGGAAGTATTCTATTTTTTGAATTTGGCATGATCTGTCTTTATACAGCTTCAACTCTGTATCATTATACAACAAACATAAAACTAAAACGTAAATTTAGGGTTTTTGATCACGTGAGTATATTCTATTTAATTGCTGGTTCATATGCTCCAATTTGCTTAATCACTTTGGAAAGTGACTCAGGATTTAAAATTTTTGCAGGGGTATTAATAATTGCTCTGATAGGAACTATTTTTAAACTTTTCTTCACAGGAAAATTTGAAAAATTATCTCTTTTTCTTTATCTAGCAATGGGCTGGCTAGTCGTTTTAGATTTTAAAAGTCTAGTTAGTTCTCTTGACTTTAGCGCAATTTCATTGCTAATTATAAGTGGTCTGTTTTATTCTTTTGGTATTATTTTTTACAGACTTGAAAAAATGAAATATTCACACGCCATTTGGCATTTATTTGTGTTAGGTGGTAGCACAACACACTATTTTTTGGTTTTATTTTATATAATATAGTAATTTAAAAAAATGATAAAAACATCTTTTAAAAAAACTTCCGTTAACTTTTTTTTAATATTATTTATTCTTGTCAGTAATTATTGTTTCTCTCAAGTGTCTGGACAATTATATGGGTATGTTTATGATGAAAAAACTAACGAACCATTAATTGGAGCTACAATCTTACTTGAGGGTACAGATTTTGGGACAACTACTGATTTTGATGGTAATTTTGAATTCGACGATGTCCAACCAAAAACATATAATATACTTATATCTTTTCTCGGG
>Ga0209482_1001852_pt1 | contig 13844 bp, 11 predicted proteins | sample CoawatmetaG10DNA_FD_187512 | JGI IMG/M metagenome (GOLD analysis project Ga0209482, IMG submission 187512) | Marine microbial communities from the West Antarctic Peninsula - Coastal water metaG104-DNA (SPAdes) (version 2) | ecosystem: Environmental > Aquatic > Marine > Coastal ...
GGTCACATATCTTATGACTATCCGTACAAACTACCACTCTATCTAAAGTTTTAGACAGCTTGGCCCTTTTTACAACATGTAGAATCATTGGAATTCCAGAGATTTCCAGAATAGCCTTATTTGGAAGTCTTGAGCTCTCCAATCTGACAGGAATTAATCCGATAATATTCATAGTTAAAACCAAAAAAATGATTTCTTTTTAGACCCAATATGGGGATCGCTATTTGCCCATCCTTCATATGTAGGCTTAAAGCTATGTGCCAAAATATTCAGTGCATGGTATAAAAACCTATTGCCATTTCTAAGAGGGTAAAAACTACGAGATGATTTTTTAAGTTTTTTGATGATTGCACGCTCTTCTTCTTTGGTTAAATACTCTCCAAAGAAAGAAGTAGCAATAATAGTGGCTGTGTAATCTAAAAATCCATAAGCAATACTTGTGTTAATTAGTGCGTGCAACTTGCTTTTCGCCACCCCTTTATCCATCGAAGAGAGCCACTCTCCAAGGGTTGACACAGGCCTTAAATAAAGTGCATCACCAAAAATCAACCTTCCTTTCAAGGGAGCCCTATAGTTCTTCTGCTTATACTTCCAATGAGCCCTACGTATATCCCACAACTCTAAGCCTAGCTTATCACGCACGAATACATCAACATCACTAAACAAAGGCTGCTCTTTATACATTGGTGAAAACTCCACTTCAGCCTCTAGCCCAATTATATTTTCCCTGAAGAATTTTTCACCACCTTGCAATATTGCAAGCTCGCCACCTTGAACGTCTATCTTGACAAAATCTACTGCACTAATCTCACCATTCTGTACTAATCCGTCCATAGTCTTTGTTTTTAAGGTAATTTTTTCCTTTACTTCAAAACGCTGTGCATCTTCAAATTGTTGCAAGAATGGCATATTAGCCTCAAAGACCGAGGATGTCCCTGGTGAATTATTAATATTCAGCATCAATTCAATCTCTTCATTCCATAATGCATAAGGAATTACTTTTCCTTGCCCTTGTTCTTCCAATAGTTTTGCTTCAACTGGATCCGGCTCTACTAGCATTACATCTAAATAAACACCTTTAACGGAACTCCAAGGCCAGCCAATACCATCTCTGGCACCTATATCTAGTAAAGATAATCTATTTTTAGTTATATTCTCCATCCTATCATCCTTAATTTAACAAATTATCCACATAACACATAAAATAACATATGCGCCTTCTCTAAGGTCGTTACTCAAACTTAACCAATCTATGATAGTGATCTCCATCAAAATTATGATAAAAAGGCGGTTTAGTGCTATAGTACTTCTGATGCCAAGGGCAAATCTCATCATCTAAAATTTGACTTGCTAGATGCCAAGGATAGTCTCTAAATTTCAAAATCTCCCCATCATTCAATATTTTTTCCTCTCTATTGCAACAATAAAAAATACTGCTGTGCTGTTTAGCAGCAATGCTAATATCGGCAAAATACTCTTCTACTACCTCTGGGTTCATTTCTTGCATAGACGCAATGTTGATTGTTAAATCAATCGGGCACAATTGTATTAACTGATGATTCACTGCTTCCACCACAATAACAGAAGGCTTATTATTCTCATTCAATAGAGCGGCCTCCATATCATTTTTGTTAGAAACCAGCATAACATCTGTATTAAAATTATTTTTCAATAGTAATTTCAAATAATGAATATCTACCAATAATGTTTTAGACAAATTTACCAAAATCACTCTTTGCCTATTGTGCTCCAATAACAAGCTAGTCATGGTTGCGTAGCCATCGCCAATTACACAGCTTGTTCCTTTATCTTTCACAACTCCTTTGCTATTTAAGTATGACAATGTAATGACCTGGCGCAACACATCCATACTATAGCCCTTATCCTGTTTAGATAGAATATTTTTTGCTGCTACATTAACAGTCTTAAAGTCCAAAAAATTTCTTGCCATTATTCTGAACGGAGTTTGAAAAATATGGTGCCATGCCGCCTGTACATTGGTAAATGTCCGTGCTTCACTACCAAGCATTGACAAACCTTCAAACCTCACTTCTTTAAAGTTAAAACTTGAATGATGTTCATCCCAAAAAGAGCTGGATTTTTCGTCCTTCTCATGTTGTTTTCCTGCAAGATGGGAAATTGCATCATCACCATAATATATAGACATAGCCTTCTACCTTTTTTAATTAATTGACTAGAGTGGCTCCGATAAATATTCTAACCATGAAACACATCGATTTTATCATTGTCGAAACAAAACACAATGGGTCTCGCCATAATCATTTTACTCTTGATAATTAGCCTGCAATAGCTAGGAAGATTCTTGATGGAAAACACAAAAGCTTGCTTAGATTTTAAGATAACATTTTTTCTTATTTGAGCTTTACCGTCAAAGCTCTCAATCTTAAATTTCACTCTTTTATTGGATGAACTAGCATTAACTAGAGCAATATCATAGTCTTTATTAGGCTCTATTAAATACTGCAAGTTATATCGTCTATTTAAAAAACTACTTCCACCCAAAGGCATCAAAGTATCGTCAATCGCATCTAAATTGCCATGCACATAAGAACGCAATGACGCATCTTTATATTGATAACTCACATAGCCACGCTCTACAAGGAATGATCCAATTTTCGATACGCCACTTGGAATTTTCTGATGAAAAACACAAAAAGTGCCATAATCACTTGGCAATTTATTAAATGTTGACAATAGATCAGAAATATTCAGCATTTGTCGGCACAAGCCATTCAACTTAATTAACTGTCGATAAAACTCATCGCCAACCTCGTCAAAAAAAACAATGTCAATATAATGTTGTCTTTCATCACCGAATAGGGCTGCTACATCCATCAATTCAAAATAGGTATTCCAATCTTTATTGTAGCGCCAAACAAACAAATCACTAATCACCGATTTAGGATTAGCTGGCTTATTCGTCAATTTTTGCCCTAACACCCAAGGTATCTTCTTAGTTTTTTTTAAAAAATTATTTATTATTTTCATTACCTTTTCAACTGGGAAAGCCAGTATTCTTTTAACTGTTTCTGCACACCAAAACGATTGCCATGCACCACTAATGACCCAGGTGGATGGGTATGTTCTATGCTTAACAACTCCCCCCGCTTATAACTTGAAAAATAGAGCGGAATAGATGTCATTCCCCTACAAATCACAACAGGCAGGCTTTGCTCGTCAAAACCCATATCATCTAACGAAATGATATTTATCTGGTTGCTAAAAGCGCCTTGAGCCTTCTTAAATTCTTTATTATGGGCATCATAAATTTCCACCTCTACTCCTCTGTTTTCTGGTGTTTTTTCTAAATTCATAAGTAGCACGTAATTCTCGACATCGTCATCAAACTGCAAGAATGGTGAGAATGTCAACAATGATGCTTGCGACGGGAAAGGGTCAATTTCACCCTGATAACTGGTTTGGGTAAATTTAGAATTTAAGCCTAGTGTTGCACGATAATTTGGCACACTGGTGCGGCTACAATTTAGTATAGGTAACTCTAAGCTGACTTTAGGGAGTTCATCTTTGGACAAAGATAACAATCCTAGTCCGCCATCAGGAATTAGGCCAACAACATCGCTATGTTCAATAATCTTAAAGGACTGGTACCCTAGCTCTCCAATAGCCCTACTATGCCAGACACCATCTTCAATGTAGGTTAAACTAACCACTTGCTTGCACTTATCCACTGACTGCCAATTGTTTGGTGAAAAATTAAACAGTGTGGTCTTGCCACTACAATATGGTGCTTTTAATATTGGATAATAAGACATTAACCTTGCCTAATCCACAGTTGATTGCTATGACTACTCAATCCATCAAAAGTATGCTTTTCTCGTAGTGCTAATATTTCCACCCACTCTTTAAGTTCATCAATACCACTTAAGATTGGAATGTCATGAGCCGCCCCATCAACCTTTTGTACCATACCGCTAGGGTCATAATAAACTGAAGGCTTTCCTTCTTGTTTGGCAATTATAGCTGTTGAGGTAAATGGCATAGAAATCGTAGCAACAGTTTTTTGGATTAATTGTGTAGCATCTGAATCAGGGTGCGCTTGCCGACAATTAGACTTTTCTTTCAGCACCTGAATATTGTGATTATATTTTTTATGAGCATATGGGTGAGTTCGCTTCATTTTATGCACCATAATATAGTTATTTTGCATTAGCGCCTCTTGTATGTCGTTCAAAAATTGATTAACAATATTAGGGATGTAGTATTCATAATCAGAACCTAGGTAAATATATCTCGCGGCCCTATTTGGAGTAACATCAAACACAGCAATTGAATTTAATGCCACATCTTCATTTATACCAACAGAAGAAAACCATATCGGACCAACACATTCTATCACTGGACTGCCTTGAGCAAACCTTTTAACATAATCCGCTTGCCACTCATCCCAAACCAAATAATGCGGCCAAGTAAGTAGATGCCATGGGTTTTGTACTGAATGATTGCCCCCTACTTTGAAGTTTTCAATATTGGCTGAATAAAAATACAGTATTACTCTTGAGCCTCTCTCTTCTAATGAATATGTCCAAATTGGACAATAGAACGGAAGGGAATTATGAAATAAATAGTCTTTCGCCAAATCCTTATCCATTGCCAAGGATACTCTTTTAAGCTTCAACAACTCCTCTAAGAAAAAACTGTAAATAGGACTAAAAGGCAATCTTATAAAACTATAAATTGATGCGTATACAGCAAAGGTCACATATTGAAATAACTTGATTCCTTTTAATTTAGGGAGTCCATCAGTTTGAGTTACACTAACAGTTCCAATCTGAAAGTCTCCCTTGCCATTAACACCATGACAAATACTATCAATCTCTTTAATTTTTCCCTTCCACTGCAAATACCAATTCACAATATTATGTTGATTGGAGCTCTGAGAAAAGCACTTTCTATCTATATTATCAAAGCAAACATGTCTCTTTAAATTAGATGAACCTGTTAATAGGAAATAAACACCCTGCAGCCCCAACCAGACACCCCTAGCAAAAAAAAGAAAGCCATATGCACGCCACAATAAGGCCGACCTAAAATTATTTACCTTAATGCCCTGATTGCTTAATGCGTCTCTCCATTGTCTAGGCAAGGGATAGCTAAGAGGTTTTTTAGATCCAATACTATATAAGACAGACTTATTAAATAATAAGCCCAAGATATACGAAGTTAAGTATTGACGCACTGACAAATCAACATCAAAGTTAACTCGGCCTGACAAAGCGATCAATGAGTCTGATTTACCTAACCTTGTCCTTGACAAAGTATTTCTTAATCCCATTAAAAAATCTAATCTACTCTCAATCTTTAGTTGTCGGTAGCCCTTATTAATCACTCTCAACCTATTCCGGGCTCTCTTATTAAGGAGCTTGGTAATAATTGGAATTTTTATTTTCAAGCTACTCATCCTCAACGATATTTTTTTTACAATCCATCTTTACACCAAAAGTCATTGTCTTGGCATCTCTCCGTCCAAAAAAAAATTGTAATCGTTAATCATTATAACTTATAACTTATAACCACATTATGTAGTAATATTTACGCTTGTCTGACTGCACAATTAGACTGCTCAACACAGGTATTTTGTGTTGACTTGCCTAGTTACACATATTGTAACTCAACACCCTCTATATATTATTCACGGATTTTTTTATTACCAAAGGTGCACTTAACAATCAGTAGAATTATTGACTCAATTCCTGGATTTGCTCTTTAGTTAATTCTTGCCAATTATTCGCATCAAATATATTGTTTTTTACCTTGAATGCTTTAGTGATATTGTAAGACACCGGGGGTGTCGTTTCTCTTACAAAAACTAAAGAACGGTTATTTTCAGGGGTCTTTATTTTATCAAACTCTATCTCTTTATCCTCACTTACGCCACTTAAAGCAATGCCATAAGTATCCATAGTAGACATAAATTGCATTGAAGTTTGCAAATCACCAGATTTATTAAAGTCCTTTACCAGCATTAAAGCTGATGATCTTCTTTTATATGGATTTTTACTTTTAGTGTCAACTTTAATACGGTGTCCATGATCAGCGATAATAATGATTTTTGTCTTATCGTAAACACTCAATTGTTTAAGTTTATCAAAGAATTGACTCAATAGCTGAACAGCACAATAATCGGAATTGAATGCTCCTTGATATCCTTTAAATTCTTGATTGACCAGCTGGCAACTATCATTAATCATCCATGGCGTATGTACCATATCATTTAAAATTAACTTAAAAGTTTTTTTGTCACCTTCAGTGTTAGAAAAATTGGACATATTCTTTAGTTGGGAATACGAGGAAGCCTTAGCTAGATAATAATCAGAGGTGTTAGGATTATAAAAAAGATTAGCTAATCTCCCTTTCACCTCATGAGGTGTGCTTAGTAGGAAAGATAGTTGAGCAAAGAACTTTGCGACCTCGAATCTAGAATTTCCAAGCGTTGCTAATACCTCATCTCTTCGTTTTGCAATCTTCTTGTCAATAATTACAGTTCTCAAACAAATAGCATCTTCATAAGAGTTAAATATATCACACTCAACATGGTCTGGCTTAAATACACTATAGCTATGATGGTATTTTTTTGCAATTGCCATATTGCGTAAAAACGATGCATTCTTGGGAATATAAGAGACCTTTTGAATATTTTTCTTTATTTCTTGTTGAATGTTTTTCTTTATTTCTTGGTAGTCACTCTGCCCTTCAACACGATGAACTTGAAATTCCTCCCCTGCAACAATACTACTCATACTTTGCCATGTATTACTACCATGTGCAAGAGTGTTGGGGTAATAGACAAAACCAGAGAAATCTTTTTTTATTTCAGAATGCTTCTCAATAATATCAGCAAACATTCCACCTTGAAATGAATCCATCATAATAACAATAGTATTAGATTTTTTAGAAAATTCATAAAACCTCTTTGCTTGATCTACTGACATATTCGTTTTATTTATACTAATCAAAACATCAATTTCCTTAGGGTTTAAACCTGCTGATATTGTCTGTGCTGCCAGAAAAATATTGCTTAAGAGTAGTACAATCCATACAGCCTTTCTAATCTTTTTGAAAATAAAAAACCAGACTACAAATAAGAAAGCTACCAATAGTAACTTTATAATCTTAATTATTATGGATTCAGGTATAAAAAATGAAGGAAAGGATAAAGATGCAATTTGTTCAACTTCCATTGGCATAATAAATGCAAAAAATAATCCAGACAGCGCCCCAAAACTTGCCAAAATTATAAATAAATGTCGCCATTTTCTAGATAAAAAATAATATATGCCTAAAGCAATAGCAATACTTACTACAAAGAATCCAATAAGATAAAGAACTACTTGGGAGTATTCTGCTGAATACATTCCAGTATCTGATGCGGCAATTACGATGGCTTGGTAGATAAAAATAATGCCAAATAGCAAGATAACTGATTGGGCAAAAGCATCCCTTATCAAGAACCTTGTTATCTTATTTTGGATGATTGCTTTTGCAGGGAAAACTAATAAATTAACTGAGGTTTGTTTAAATTTAGTTATATCAAACTTTTCTTCAACCCAGTTTTTAGCCAATGAAAACAGGTTATTAATTGTCCAATACAAGAGTAATGCGGAGCTTTCAAAATATAGCAACACTAAGAATATTACCGACAGCCCCCAGAGTTGATATTTGCCACTGTTGGACATATTATTGGCGTAATAATAAGCCGAAAACACATTAATCAGCGTCATCAAAATTGGTAATAAGTTTTGTCCAAATAACAAATTGTCTGGCTTGGACAAATCACTGATAACACCAAAACTTACTGCATTGAATTCAGGATAATTACCCAGAAAGTGAAAAGCTGCAAAGAAAAATGGTATTTGCAGAAGCAACCCGAGTGACGCCTTAACACTACTAAGCGGATGATAATTATAAATCTTGTATAAGGCTTGCAAATACATATGTCGCTCTTGACCCTTGTAGCCACTTTTTAATAAATCTATTTTTGGCTGTAAATCCCCTAGTTGGGCTTGATGCTGAGCTTTGAGATGCTCTGCTAAATAATAAAGTGGCAGGATAAGTATATTAATAGCAGCGCTCAAGATAATGATACTAACACCGTAATTACTCGTCAGTAAAAATACGCCCTCTAAAATGGTATACATTAGCCATTCTATTGGATAGATAAATATATTAAAAAGTAAGTCCATTCGCTACACCTGGCCCAATAATTTCTTAAGTTGTTGGGAAGCAACTTTTCCAGCAGAACCATAATTAAATAATGATTCGTCTCTGAGTTTTTGGATGTTACCAGTAGCACTGTTACTTAAAGCCTGACCAGCTAATGCGGGCAGTTCACTAATTTTCTCAACATTAACCTCAGTAGCAATTTCAGATATTTTCCCTATCTCCCAAATAGTTGTTTTTAGCTCTTGTGTGGCATTAATCTCGATGTTTTCTAACAATCTACCTTCATCCAAAGTGCCACTGAATGCAATCACTGGCTTTTCATAAACAAAGGCGAAGTCAAAGATGATGCCTGATACATCACTGACCAAGATGTCGGCTTTGTCCATCACATCTTGGGCGCTTGGGCTTCTGTTGATGGTAATGGCATTATATTTGTTGCATAGTGTCTCAATGTCTTGCATGAGTTCAATGTCACTTACATAAGACTGCGGATGTGGTCGCAAGATAACCTCAAACCCTGCATCAACCAACAACTGCAACGGTTCAAAACCTACTTTGTTCAACAACCCATTTGCGCCCCAAGTTGGGGCCACTAAGATGGTTTTTTTTGCCGCACTTGTTGTCGAAGTATTTTTCTTGTTTGCCAACAACTCATCAAAATAAACCAAACCAGTTTTTAATAATTCTTTAGGAGGCAGATTTCTTGTTTTTTCAATAAGACGTAAGTGGTCAATTTGGTGCTGCCCTGAACACATCACGCAATCAAAAAAATCAAAAGCAAAGGGCTTGTAGCTAAGCACATCAGTTGGTGCATGAATCAAATGTACAAAATAATCCACTTCTGATGAGCGTTTTAGGTGCATTACGTCAAGTTGAGGTGCAGTCATCACCAGTATCTTCGCCTTAAGATAATTGAGTGACATCAACGAGAAGCGTCCATCGCCAATAAACAATGTGTCAACATTTGGTGCTTGGAATTTTAAGCCTTCGTCTTTGCTGTCGCTAGTATAATAACTACACTCAACACCCATATCAGAGAGCGCTTCTATCACTGATTTGAAAGTTGTCCAATAGTGCCCACCTTCTGAGTAAAAAACAATGTTCTTTTTGTCTTTGAGTTTGACTTTGTCTTTAGAGAGTAAACGATTAATAGAAACTTTAACTCTAAAGAATAAACTCTTAGTTGAATAAATTAATGTTGCAAACACACCGATTAAAAAATAAATCAACATGCTGCCAGAACCTGGATCAAGATAGGCTTGTACTGGGACTGGTAATAAAAATGTCGTCATTACAATAAATTTAAAATAGTTAATATTCATTAATACTGATCCTATTTTTAATATTGACTGCATCACTATGTATCTCACCAAAGTGACAAATCACCGAACCACTGAGCTCTGAACGAGCCGAGTATAGTACAACGTTATCATCGTTTGGCACAATTTCGCCCTCTAAATAGGTACATAAAAGCGGTTGGTTGCTGTCACGCACAATGCTTTTGTATTGTTCTAAAATCGCATTCTTACTGTTCACCACGCGCTGTCTGAAGGTGTCATGTTTTGGAATCACGCCATACAGTGAGGCAATCGCATGATAAGGGCCAGTGGTCATTTTTCCTGCATGGGTGGCTAAGTTGAAATAGAAAGTATCAAGATTTTTTGGCGTAAGATTAGATTTGTATGCCACAAAACTTGCTCCCGCCAAACCAAATAAACCTTTACAAGAACTGAATGCCATTACATCTGCCAACTGATGATTGTCCTCTAAGCCAATTGAACCTGTGGCATCAACATACAGTTTGGCACCACAAATATTAGCCTTATCCTTGATGCTTTGTAAATCCACTTTGAATGCCACTGAAGTCTCTGTGTAGGCACACAACACCCAATCATAGGCGCCATCCACACTATCTAAATCTTCATATTTGCAGATAATTAAATCACAACCTTGTGGCAAAAGTTTTCCTAATCTATCGCTGTAATACCCTGTTGACACCAGCAACACTTTACCTGAGACAAAGCTGTGTGCAGCAAGTTCTAAACCCAAAGTCGAAGAGCCCTGCATAGTCACTAATTCGTCTTGCCCACTTAAATCCTTGATCCAGTCAATAACCGCTTCTGACATTTGTATATACTCACTATCACCTCTGCCAAATAGAGGTTTTAAATATTTTAAATTCTCGTGTAGAATTACCGCAGGGCCAGGTGTTAGCATTAATTTTTGATTATTAATTTGAGTGTTAGCACGCATTGCATTCTGACGAATGTTGCTACTACTAACCCCTTCAGTACGCGGAAATATTTTAAGTTTATCTTTAGAAATTAAATTAGAATTGTCAGATCCATGCACTAGAAAATCAATATTATGCTTTTTCAATATTGATTCATTTAAAAGCCAGGGCACAGGAACAACCTCGTCAACATACCTGATAGATTCTAAAATCTCTTTACGATGCTCAAAATCAAGCTCTGGCTGATAACCTTTCTTACTGATAATTTCATCATCAGTGGTTAAACCAACAATAACCATGCCAAATTCAGAGGCTTTTTTTAATAAACGGATATGTCCATGGTGAATCAAGGTAGCAGACATATCCACCATTATTCTTTTACTCATTATTTCTCCATAATTACATTAAATGTTAGACTTGCGTTTGGATAATTTTCAAAAGTTTGATCAAATATACTTATTTTTAAACTAAATTCTTTTGCTATTTCTTTAAACCAGTTTTTTTCATAAAACAAATGCTCTAATCCTTTATATTTTTCCTTGTACTCTTTCTTATCTATATTGGCCATTCTTATTTGATGATATTGGTTTCTTTTAGTCTTGTCATTTATATCAAAAATAGCAATTTTTTTATTCGATTTCTGAATCATCTTTACCAAAACATCTTTTGCGTAATCCAAGTCTTTAAAATAATGGAATACACTATGACTCACAACAAAACCATAAGTTTTATTTGTATTCATATTAACTGCTTCATCGCAAGTAAAATCGCTATTTGACATAATAGTTTTGGCTAAATGTATTAGACTCATACTGTAATCAACCCCCCCCCACAACACTATATTTTTGTAAATATAGATCATATAAAAATGCACCACTGCCGCAACCAACATCATAAATAGTGTCACCATAGCTTATGCCTAACTTCTAAAAATATTCTGCTGTATATTTCTTCCAATCTTCTACACCAAAACTTCCAGCGCCACTATCAAATCCATCTGCTTTTATTAAGCTTTCAAGAATTATCGAGTTAATCCTATCATCCTTGTTCCAAATTTTTTGCCAGTTATTCATAATTAAAATTTATTTACCTTTACTATTTCCAATGGTGGCCTTGGTGTTTCATTATCAAGACCGCACTTAACGCATACAAATTTCAACCCTTCAACATCCTTAACAACTGAGTTAAAAGTGTCTACTGTTTTAACCACATCAGCAGCTACATCAAAACCAGAACTCTTGGCAATATTGATATAATCTAAATGTGCTTGATAAGTATTTTGCCCGCCAGTGGATTTGTTTTGTTCGTTGTCAAATAGAATATAAGTCAAATCTACTTGGTCTGCGTCTCTACCAGCAGTGGTAAGTCCGCCCATGTGCATAACAAATTCTGCATCACCACCACAAACAATAACTTTTTTGCCGGCTTTGGCTGCGCCAAAGCCGATACTTAACGCCCCACCCATATTGCCGGCCATATAAAAATTATGCGTATCCGGCATAAAACTATACATTTCTCTTGCTGCGTTACCTGTTGTACCGATAAACAAGACATCCTTACCCTTGAATTTCTCGTTCAACGATATTAAGAATTCACTTCTGGGCGTGTAAGCCGATAAATCAAGCGCATGTTCATTTTTCAACTTAACTTTGTCAAAGCTATCTTTTTTAATAACGCAAATTGTATGACTCTCATTGCAGACATTAATTTGAGCAATGGCATTATCCAAATCTTGATTATCCAAAATATGCTGTTGGTATCCATAAGCGTTAATCAGTTTTGGCAACTTAGCTGCAAGATGCTGGTGCTGTATCTCACTGTCACTCTCTTTGTAAGTGCGCCAACTAGTAAGGATAGGAAATGTAACGCCGTAAGGTTTTAATAGGCTAGTAATACAACTTGCCATATTAGTTAGACCTGATGACTGCACTATTACTATAGGTTTTTTACCTGCCATCTTAAGGCCGGCAGCAACAGAACAAGCAACAGCCTCACTGGCTGCTGGCAAGTACTCTATTCTGTCATTATTAATCGCTTCATTGATAACATTTTTTGCAAAACTACAAGGAACAACACAAAGATGCGTGTAATTGTTCTCTATTAAAGTATTAACAAAATCTACTGTATTAAGTGCCATTATTTTGTACCAGGAATAAACTCCAAGATTTCCTTGATTGACATACAATCTGGTTCAGCCTCAAGGCTTCTGCCGTTTTCAAGCACTGAGTTTGCAACCTTGAGCATTGCTGGATAAGCAGCTCTGAGCATGTGGTTTGCTGTCACTACGACATTCACACCCATCTCAACAAACTCTTCAACTGTCACGCCATTAAAACTGGTTGGCACAACAACGACTGGTGTTTTTGTGTCTATTGCTCTAAACTTTTGCATAAACTCCATAATCTCTGCTGGATCTTTATGGCGCGAGTGAATCATAATTGCATCTGTACCTGCATTGATATAGGCTTTAGCACGCATTAGCGCATCTTCCATACCCGCTTCCAAAATAAGTGATTCAATACGAGCAACAATCATAAAGTCATCGCTGATTTGCGCGGCTTTACCGCGTGCAATCTTCTCACTAAAGTTCTCAACGCTATCTTGAGTTTGTGCAACATCGTTGCCAAATAATGAGTTCTTCTTAAGTCCGGTTTTGTCTTCGATTACTACGGCACTTACACCTGTTCTCTCAAGGCTTTTAACTGTGAACTCAAAGTGCTCAATTTTGCCGCCAGTGTCAGCATCAAAAATCATTGGCTTAGTTGTCACTTCAAAGATATCGTTTACAGCATTAATACGTGAAGTCATGTCGATTGCCTCAATATCAGGCTTACCTTTTGCCGTTGAGTCGGTCAAAGAGCTTGACCACACACCATCAAAGCTAACTTCTTCACCATTGCGCTCAACCGATGTATTCTCTGCAATCAGTGCGCTTAGAGCGTTGTGCGCTTCTAGGATACGCACGATAGGCTTGTTTTGAATGAGTTTTCTTAAGCTGCCAAGACGGTGAACTGTTGTGATACCTAACTTCATCAGCTGGTTTTTAAGGTTTTTATCGCTAATGTCTGAACTGTATCCAACTTCAACTAACTCTCCACCCCATTGACCTAGTAATTCAACAACTTCATCACGATATTTAGACTTCTTGCCACTCACCCAGTCATCACCATGAGCCACAAAATCTGGCTTTAACTGAAGCAAGTTGTCTTTGTAGCTTGCTGTTTTTTGCTCAACCACTTTAGCAACCATAGATAGATTGCTTAATACTTCTTCGCGCTGTTGGTACTTTAAATAAGCACTGTCATTTAGCTCGCTAATGGCCACTGAAGTCAACAAACCAACGGTGACTTCACCGTACTTTGCCGCCTCTTTTAAAACGTTAATATGGCCTGCATGAACAAGATCAGCA
>Ga0209482_1001862_pt1 | contig 13786 bp, 19 predicted proteins | sample CoawatmetaG10DNA_FD_187512 | JGI IMG/M metagenome (GOLD analysis project Ga0209482, IMG submission 187512) | Marine microbial communities from the West Antarctic Peninsula - Coastal water metaG104-DNA (SPAdes) (version 2) | ecosystem: Environmental > Aquatic > Marine > Coastal ...
CTCCTCCTGTAACAACTGCTGCAGTCTTAAAAAATGTAGCTGAGGTAGATGGATTAATCGACCAAATATCTGTCTGTTCCATATCTTTCTCCTAATTAAGCTAGACGTGTATATCTATATCCTGTAGCACTACCAGGTGTTATACCGTCGCCACCAGTAAATATTAAGCTGCATTTAGCTATATCTTGTGCTGCACTAATAGTAAGTAATCCAAATGTGGCCCCTGTAATTGCTCCTAAACCAGAAACTGCTCCACCTGCACCTAGAGTAAGTGTTACAGTGTTAGCTCCGGCTGTATTATCTACTATAAAAATAAATTCTTGTCCTGCAACGGCAGCTATTCCTGTGCTTAAAAGTGCGGCAGTAGGTAATGTAATTGCAACGGCTGCTGCGGAAGTTGAAGTAATTTTCCCTGTAGCTAATTGAGCTGTGGTAATAGCCGCTGCGGGGGTAACATCGATTGCTACAAATGATGTTGGGATAAATCCGTTAGTTGAGGCAACGGGACCTGAAAATGTAGTTCTTGACATAATTGTTTCTCCATACAAAGTTAAGCTTATCTGTCGTGTATGCGTCTGCTGGGGCAGTCATGATAAGCCGGTAAATCCCAGATAATTAATGTTACACGTTTTCATATCATTATACAACAAAAAAGGGACCGAAGTCCCTTTATATAAAGCTTTGAAATTACTTGTTCATTACGTACATTGTTACTTCAAAACCGAAACGCATTTCAGTTGCAATTGGTGTTGTCCACATAATATGATCTCCTTTCGTTTTAGATTTCAGCATTGCTGATAGAAGAATTATATATACTTATTTAAACTATATTCTGCGTAAAATCATGAGTTTATCCATAAAGAAATAATAAAAATTGTGGGTGATACAGGTAAAACTGCAATAAGCCCCATAATAACTATTAATTTTTTACGCCAGTTTATCAAGAGCTTGAGATACTTTTCGTTCTATCATAGGTATTAAGCGCATACCACTATAGCCAATAAAGAAAGCTATCGCTGGAGAAAATGTTATATGAAGACCTAATTGATTAATAATAGGAGGTACAAAAAATTCAGCTGATATAGCCGCCACAAATACAGATAATATAACTTCTATCCGTGCTCGCTTACGCTCTACAAGCCAATTAACATGCCCCCCACGAGGTGCTTTTCCTTTAACTTTTTTAACATTGTAATTACAGAACCCCCCTAATACGGAAGCAATGATACATACAAAGCTAACTCCAAACATGTCGATTAAATATTGCATACCTTAATTATACTCCTAAAAAAAAGAAAACCCGACAGAGAGGAGCCGGGTTTTCCAGAGAGCGGTACTACTTACAATTAAGTAGAACCCGGTGAACCCCACATACCTAGAGGATCAGACCAACCAAATGAATAACGTTCACGGGCTTTGTATCGAACATTACCTGTGTCAAAATCGCCGTCCATTGAAGTTGTTAATGGTGTTCTTTCAAAATGCTTCATACCGTTAGGTACATCAGTAGTTAAGAAGAACGCATTCGCATCAGTTAAAAAGTGATTTACTGAATAACCGTCTGGAATGGATCCATTAGTTCTCATTGCATTGATATCGTTATCAGCAGTACTCGGTCTAAGCTGAGTATCTAATAAACGAGTTGCAACAAATTGTAGTGCTGGTGGTATTACTAATCTACGAGGTTTAGCCGCGATTAATAGACCACGTTCATCAGTCCAAGCTGCGATCTGAATAACTGCGGCTTCTAGTGCTGCCTCAGATAAATCCACACCAACTGCTGGTCTGTTTGAGTTTGTACCACCTGCCACCGTAGGGTGGTTAACAACAGCTGCTGCAGCGTTAGTACCAAATAATGATACGTTATCGCCACCTAAGAAAGCACCGTTGAAGCCATTGTTTAAAACATTAGCTGCACGAACTTGCTTAGTATTTGCCATTGAACGAGCAAGAGCTTTAGTATAGCGAGCTGAAAGACTATCATATAGATTATCTTCAACTGCTTCTTCAGTTAAACTGAAACCTAAAGCAATTGTTACGTGGTTATATCTAGCTGTAAAAGCTTCTTGTGCATTATCATATGCAATAGCTGCTCCCTCAGATTTAAGAGGTGCGGCTGCAAAGCCAGCTAGTTTTGTTTCTTCTTCGAAAGAACGATCTGAAGATTCAGTTTCGTAAATCTCTTTATGTTCTTCCCCATAACGTGCATATTCTAAACCGAATAACGCGTTAAGTCCTGGTAATAGCTCCTTAAGGAGCTGGGCTCTTGAAATTGCCATGTTTTATTCTCCTTAATTAGATACCAACGCCGCTTGTATAAGCATGCGCTACTGGGTTAAATTTAACAAGTAAGTCAGTAAATGCGTCGCCAACTATAGATGTAGGTGAATCTACAAAGTCTACAATTTTAAATGCATCTTGATTTACACTTAGTGTAGCAGAGTTAACTGCTGTTGTTGAATTACCAGATGATAAAGTTCCTGTAGCAGTGGTCTGCGCTAGAATAGAACAACATGAGCCTAAGGCTGCTGCTGTTACTGCTCCATTTGCTTGCACTTGGAAAATTACTGCTGGGTCGTCTACAACATAAGCTTGTATATCAGCTGCTACTGTACCTGTTGGATAGTTCTGTCTAAATACTACATTACCCGAATTTGGATCTGTAAATGTACATCCTACAAATACGCCTACTGTACCTGCTACAAAAGGTGCTGCTGCTGTTCCAACTGTTAAGTTTGGAGTTAAAAAGCCAGTACCTAAAACATTAACCACTGAACCGTAGTAAATGTTAATAGCTGTTGCAGAGGCAATCGGATACAATCTAGTAGAACCCGCATATGGGGTACCTCCTAGATGATTTACGGCTTTCAGTCCATAAGGACTTGCTGTTGCTGCCATGATTGTTTCTCCTATTTATTTCCCTTACCAAACTTTCCGGTATTTCCCGTCTCTTGACCTTCAGCAAACTTAGGCATACGTGGATCGTTTTGATTCATGTATTGCGCATCAACTGCTTCAGTCTGTTGCCTTGTTGCTTTATCAACATAAGCTTGACGTTGCTCCATTAGTTCTTTAGGAATTTTACATAATAGCACACCACCAATTTCAATACCGTCTTTGTATTGTGAATTAGGGTCTGCCGCTAATTGAATCTCTGGGTGTTCCGAATGCTTCACCGGTTCCCAGCCTTCACGCATTTTTGCAGATACGTTCATGTTATCAGGCTCATTTAATAAAGAACACCTAACCCATCTATAAGACCATCCAGCTTTCTGGTTAAATTCTGGTAGCGAACTTGCCGGCTTCCATTCTGTAACCCTACTTTCTCTATTGTCCATTTCTCGGTCAGTTCTTTTTATTGTGTTACTTTCTGTTGCCTTATCCATTTGCGTTCTCCAATTTAAAAATTTCTCGTGCGTATTGCTCCGGAGTTAACTTAAGCTTTTTAGCAAAAGCAACTTGAGTTTTTGATAAGCGTACTTTTTTAGGCGCGGTACTACGCGTTGCCGGTGCTACTACATTTGAAGGTTTGCGTTGGCTCGGTTTTTCCGGTTCCAACGAGTTTCCCTTAAAGTTCTCAGGGAATCGTTTTTGCATCGTCTCATCAATACGATGGTAATAATCTGTAGAAGAAGGATCTATTCCGCTTCTAACTAATCTTTCGTGTACTCCTAAAGCCAATGAAGTCATTTCTTCATCTTTACCAAACCACTGATTTTGTTCTTGCCATTCTGTGGCACGAGAATCAGGTGCTGGTGCTTTCGGTTGTAAACTTTCTAAGTTCCTTTGTACACTATTTTCATCTGCTTGTCTATCATATTTATATTGCGGTCTGATATTTTGGGCAGAAGAAACTTTATATTGAGCCTCATTCATTGCTGCTTGAGCCTCGACAATCTTTTCAGTATCTCCAGAATCGTAAGCTTCGCGATAATCTCGTTTAGCTACTGCTAGATCTGAAGTAAACTTTTCTTGTAATGTTCTTAAATAATCTTCTTCTCCAGAACTTAAGGTGGTTCTAAGTTGTTGGTTTTCTCCTGTTATTTGTTGTGCGTATCTAACAGCTTCTTCTCGTTCTCTAGCTGCTTCTTCTTTAGCTCGTCTTTCATCATGCCAAACTTTTTTAAGCTGAGACATTCTTTGTTTAACGCGTTCAGAATAATCTTCTAAAGTATCGTTTTCAAGTGTCTCGACCATACCATATGGAAGTGGCTTTTTGCCTCTATCTGCTCTAGGCGTGTCATCCTCTTCCTCAACCTCAAACAGCTCTTCTTGCGCAGGAGCTACATTGGGCTTTTGTTCTACTCGCTCAACATCGGCTGTAGATTTCTCAGTTTTACTTTCTGCTTCTACTTCTTTTTTGCCTTCCTCTAAATCTACCTCTAATTCTTCGCCTTCCATCGGTTGAACTTCGTCGTTAGGTATCTCGTTTATAATTTCAGCCATGCTATTCTCCTATGCGCGTTCGTAGCCACGGGGGTCATCGACCACTGCTTCTACGGTATCGTCGTTTATTATGCGGAATTCTTTTCCGTGAATTTTGATTCTAGTACCTGCGTAAGCACGTGTTATAACGAAGTCTCCTTCTTTACACCATGGGCCTCCAGGGAACCTAGCTTTGTCTTGATAAGCTAAATCGCCTAACTGCATAACAAACAAGCAAACAGTCGCGCCTTCTTCAAGCTTCTTAACTTCAGCAGATTTTACAATACCCCCTTCATATGTTTCCTCTGCTTCAGGAACAATACATAAAAGTCGATAGCCTTTAACATCAGGTAGCTGAGTCGCTAGTTTTGAAATAGCTTCTTCACCCGATACTTTCTTACCGTCTTTGGTTGTAGTAATTTTAGATTTGATTGGGTCTCCAGATATAGAGACTATTTTTTTGTCTGGGGTAGCAATGGTTGTATTCATTTTTTCACCACACTATCCGTTGGGTTAGCACCAAAATCTTCATCGCCTTCTTCATGCGTTTTAACCGCATCAGCAATCATGGCTTGTATAATCATATAGCCCTTAATTTCGCCGACTGCTGCTAAATAAGCTTCAAATTTATCAGTCCCCCTGCCCATACTTTCTAGTAATTCTTTGCGTCTTTCTTCTATCTGGGTTGCTAGAAGTATTAACGTTTCTTTAACCATTTTTTATTCCTTTTTGTTGAGTTGAGTTTCGTCCTTAAGTTTAGTTACATCTACCTGAGCTGCATTACGCAACTTAGATTCTTGTGCTCGAAGTGCCATGTCTTTATTTTTTTGGACAACATCAACGCCCATCTTAGCTCCTTCAAGTAATTCTTTTGCTTTTATTTCTTTGTCGTCTGTTACTGCTTTAGCTCCTAGTTGAGCTCCTGCAATTTGTTCATTAGATTCAATTCTAGCTTTTTCTAAAATCATATCTCGTTGAACATTAGTTGATAATTTTTCTCTTTCTAAGTCAAGTCTAGCTGCATCAAGTTGAGTATCGGCCTGCATTTTTTGTGTCTTAGCTTGAGACTCTTGTTGTTTGATTTGAAGCTCTTGTTGTTGCATTTGAATCAACGGATCTTCTTGCATTTTTTGTGCTTGTTTCTGAGATGCATTAGCTTGATTCAGTTGTAGTAGTTTTTGTGCTGCGCCTGCAGAAAGTCTTGCTACTTGGTTCTGAATATTTTCTGGCATTGCTTCATCTTCTTCTGGAAGTGGTACACCGAGTTGTTTTTCAATTTCTAATCTGTATTGGAAAGCTATGTGTTCCGCAATGTGAGCTTCCATAGCTGCCTGCATTTGAGGCGCTTTTGGATTCTGTCCTACCATCTCACGTACAAGCGGATCATCTCTAAATGTTCTATGAACTTCAATATGAGCTTTATGATCTTGAAATAAAAATGCTTTAACTGGCTTACTATTAATCATGTTCATGTTTTCAGTTACAGGATCTGCGGTTTTAGCGTCATCCTCCGTAGGAATAAGTTTGTTAATATTTTTTACTCCTAATACTTCTAACATCTGTTTGTTTAGTTCAGGCAAGTCATATATTTGAGGATTCTGTTGAGCCATTTGCATAACTGCTTGGTACTGTACAACCTTCTGTGCCATCGTTGCCGCATTAGGATCAGCGACAGGAATAAGTTGGACTTTTTCATAGTCTGATTGTTTAGCGCCGGGTGTTCCTGTTGAGGGATCATACTGATAATCAGGGTCTGTATAGTCTGCAATGATATTTTTAAGTAGCCCAAACTCTTTCTTCATAGAGTAATAGATACGGGCATTAACTGCTGACATGACTTTGAGTGTTCGTTCTAGTATTGCAAGTGTAGAGCCTACTGGAGAGTTAGCTGACATATCAGATACTTTCATATCTGCAGCAGAAGCAAAACGTCTACCTTCGTCAATGATCTTATCCATTAATCCTGCGAGCACTTGACTTGGCTCTTTATATGGTAACATCATTATATTATCTCTAAGAGTGCCCGATGCAGCATCTACATCTCTAAATTCACCTGGGCCTATTGGAGTGTCGTCGCCTTTAATGCGTAAACCTCTGGCTTTAAATCCACCTGGGAGATTTGATAATGTACCTGCGTCTACTAACTGTCTTAATAGCATTGTGCCTGATTTGGAAAAGCCTCCAATTAAATGAATTAGCCCGAAGCAATAAAAACCAAATCCTGGTATATACCCGTAATGAACAAAGTGTTCACGGCGTTTTTGTTGGTTATCCTCCTGTTTCCAATTACGTCTAATAGCTAATATCTCTTGAGTGCCTTTATCAATTGTTACAATATAAGGCAGCGCTATTCCTGTTTTGCCATCTTTATCTTCATCTTCGTAACCTTCTAAATCAAGGTTAACATTCATCTCTAATATTTTATATCGGTCATCGTTAGTAGCATCAAAACCCATTTGTTCTGCTATCTTTTTCTCTACTTCATCTAAGTCGTAGCTAGGTTCTCCTAACTCTACGTCTCGGTAAAAACCAAGATGTTGTAATGTATGAAGTTCTTGTTCTGTCTTGCGCATGACATGAGTTACGCGTTCTGCTGTTTCTAAGTTAGATGCGCCATAAGGTACAACCATATCTTCAGCCGGTACAAATATAGATACTTGTCTTTCTAAGGCTGGGTCATAATAAACTTTCTTAAATGCATTGCCCGCTAATCCTAAACCCCATAACATTCTTTCATGTTCAGGTCGATACTCTGGCATTTTATCCATGAGTTGATAGTTCATATTCTCTTGAACTCGTGCAGCAGCTTCCATACACTCTGGTGTTTCTTTGCCGATAATAGAAGTCTTCACTGGACCTGCAGCCGGGAAGGTTTCCATCATTGTTTCCGCTTGGAATTTAACAAGTGCTTCGGAGAGGAGTGGATGGTATACAGCACATGCCCCTTCCCACGGTTCGGATCTTTCTTCTATCTTAAGTCCTAATAGTTCTAAGCCATCAACATAAGTTTCTAGCCAGTCTTTTCTAGAGTTAAGGTCGTTAGTAAAATCTTCGAGTAAGTCTGAAGAGAGTTCAGCCATATATTTGTCTGATAGTTCTTCAGCTAAGTTAGCATTAAACTCATCTTCTGCCATTGCATCAGGGTCAATAACTATTTCTGTATCACCAATGCCTATAGTTACACTTTCAGGATCTTCTATTTCAATCTCAATTGCTTGCTCTTCTTCCGCTAGCTCCTCTATTCCTACCGGTGCTGCGTATAGTCCTTTATCTACGTCTACCATAATTTTATCCCTTAGCTCTTTTTTTTGCTGCTTGTGATAACTCTTTAAAATGTACTAATTTTTTAGATGTTTTGGTGTGAGTTTTATTTGTGTGGAGTGTGCCATCTTTCATCTTATGAGATGAACCCTTATGTTCTTTTCCATCTTTAGTGTAATGTTTAACGCCCTTCATTATTTACTCCTAATTTTGTCAACAACTTTTTGTAATTTTTGGGTAATTGTATACCATACCATACACAAATAGTCTTGAATAGTTTTTAACATTTGTTTAATTTTTTTCATAGCGCATATAACCTCTTATTTTTACGACCCTTAAACATTTGAACCTCTTCTTCTTCGTCTAAAGGTAATCTTATAAATCCGCCTTGTCTAAATCTAGCTAGTGCTAAAGTTGTAGCATCCACCAAGTCATCGTTGGCTCCAGCGGGGAAATCATTACATTCTTCTATTAACTCGTGTGCCCATCGTCTATCAGGGGCCCATACAACACCCCCGCTAAACAAATCAGATACTGCATTTACCCGACTTATTTTGTCTTGGCCTTTCCCCGGAGTGAACTCACCCACTGGAATACCCATTCTTCTAAATTCTTGGTAAAGCGCTGCACCATTCGATTTTTTCTCTACAATAAAAGCATCCGGCTCCCAGTCTTGGTATTCTTCAATACATAACTGCTTAAGTTCCGGAAACTCTAGTCTTTTCTTTATGGCGTTTAACAGTATTATAGCGTAGTTATTTGTTTCCTCGTTAAAAAAGACGCCCCATGTTGTTAATGCGTTGTAATCAGCCCTTGTATGTGATTCTTGCGCCGCATCTAGCGTCATTATTGTAAATTCACAAGCTGGTGGGTCTTCTTCTTCCCATATATTCCACCATTCTCGCTTGATTAGCGCCCCTTCTTCCGAAGTCGGGTTCTGTAAGTACTGTGCGTTCCAATATCTTACGTCTAATACACTCCGTTTCTGTTGTAACTCTTCTAATTCCCAGAATTCCGGCCATAAAGCGCGTTCCATGCCCTTTTTGTCTGTAAGTATTGCAGGAAATTCTACTAATTCCCATGGATCTGCCTCATCATTCTTGGTCATTTGGTTCATTATCTGGCCAGTTAGGTCTAATTTAGACCATCTTGTCATCACAACAATAATAGCGCCGCCAGGCATAAGCCGCTGAATAGGACCAGATTGAAACCATTCCCATGCCGGCAAGAAAACATCCGACCTATTTTGTTTAGCGTCCTGCTCTGAGTGAGGATCGTCAATAATAAATAGATCAGCACCCCGGCCTGCCAAAGCACCACCCACGCCAATAGCAAAATATTCCCCATTATAATTAGTACCCCAGCGAGAAGCTGATTTACTGTCTGCTTGAAGTTCCACATCCGGAAATATCTCCTTATAAGGTGAGGAACCTACTAAGTTTCTCACGCGTCGTCCAAAGTTAACTGCTAAGTCAGCGGTGTGAGAAGCCATGATTACTTTCTTTCCTGGATACTTCCCTAAAAACCAAGCCGGGGCAAGATAACTTATCATCTCACTTTTACCGTGTCTCGGTGCAATGTTTACAACAACTCTTTTTTTAATCCCATTAGCAATGTCTTGAAAGATTTCTGCTAAATGCCTATGGTGTGCTCCAATAATGTAGCCAGGATAAACATGTTTTATAAAGTCTAAAAACGATTCTACCCCCACCTCTTTCTTCATCTCTTTCTGATACTGCTGGAGTAGCGCTAAGTTCTTGCGTTTCTCTCTGTCTGGCATATGAGGCAACGCTTTCTCTAATAAACTTAGATCTTCTTTGCTAATCATTTATTTTAGACTCTATGACTTCACCCTCAATAACAGTCCCTTTAAGTTGTTCTATTGTTTCTCGAAGTTCTTTCTCTAGCTCATCCCCTGATTTAGTAATGTGGGTAATCTCTGTTTTCTTCTTGAACGCATCAACCCCATCTACTTCGCCAATAGCTCGGAGTGCCGCAAGCTTATCTCTGTCTTTCTCTGCTGTAGCAGATATTTGCACGAAGCTATTTACCGCGTACAGCTTAAGGTCAGAAAGTTCTTCGACGATCATACAATTAGTTTGTGCTACGAGTCCTGCTAGGAACGCCATCGTTTCATTAGGATAGTCTGCAAACTCAGGTTTAAGTTTCTTGTTAGTCATCATTTCTCGTGCTAACTCTTGCGCTTGTTCTTGGTGTTCTGCTGAGGGAGAGATGTCTTCACCTTTAATGTCCGAAAGTTCTTTGATGGTATGGGTCCGTACTCTAAGCTCTTGCTCAGAAGTCATGTCAGGTATGGCTTCTTTCTTAGTTCGAGGGACGCTGATATTAGATTCTATTTCCGGCATAACACTCATGGGCTCGTCAACGAGATCGGATTCTTCCGCAGGAGATAATTGGGGTATTTTTAGTTTGCTCACGTGTTCGCTGTTACACCTTTGTTAATTTTGCAGCTATAAGATGCTGAGTATATCTAAGAAACTAAAGAAAGGCAATAAGCAAAGAGTAACAAAAAGAATGCTGTGTATATAGATATGTTTTTCATAGATGTATTTTACCAAGTTTTTTTTATCCGCGTGGTACTAAGAATCATTTGCATATATAGGCGTTATACTTTTGCATGTTCTGTGTAGCTGGAATAACTTGTAGATTAGTAGGTACGTGCAGCCCGGATATGAGTTTGCCTCTTAAAGGAATAATGTGATCGACGTGATGTGGAATCCCCGTTTCTAAAGTTTTTCTCGTTGCCTCCGCGTATATGTCCTGTATTGCTTTTATGTCTTCTTTGGTTAACCATTTAGGAACACGGTTTAGTTTGTAGGCTCTTCGCCTAGCATGATTGGCTCTTATTTTTTCAGGGTATCTCTTCCGGTATTCTTTTCGTAACTCTCGTCGTTTCTCAGGATTGTTTTTTATGTAGGTGGCGCTTGTTATTCTGTGGCATTTTATGCATCCATGATTGCGAGTATATCTTAATCCCTCATGACCATGTTTACACGGACCTCCTATGTACTTGATGTCCCCTGCAGCGAGTGCTTCTTTTCGAGAAGTTTTATATTGCATGGTTTTTAGTCTAGCAAGTTTGACAATTTTTTGCAAAATATTTTTTTAGTTGGCCTTTTGTTTAGGTACCGGGGGTATACGTAAAGTAGAGGGGTACCCCTCCGGATATCCTAGAATAATTGGATCATTTGTGCATATTAGAATGTATAAGGGCTATATAATTTTTTTGGATAAAGTGGTGCATAGGGGGGCGGTGGGGTTGCTTATATATGTAAACTAATGTTAAGATATGATCATACCAACGAGATTGTTGGTTCACACACAGGAGATACATGATGGATAAAGCAACCGTACTAGATACACCAGAACAGATCGACCGTTACAGAATGGCGGTAGTCAGACAAGGGATCAAAGCTCTATTGATCGGCATGAAGATTAACAGCGGTTACACATCGACTGCATGCAGGACCTTTGTCACTAAACTAACAGGGACTAAATATCCTGCAGGTAAAAACGGATTGTCTCTCGCACTACTTGATCTCAACGAAATACTAGGAGAAGTATAATGGATGATTATAGAGATAAGCTTTTAGATTTAATAGACGGCGGACTAATTGACGCAAGGCTAGCAGTTTTATGTCTGGTCAAGTATATGTCACAAGATGATGTCAAGGACTGTATGAAAGTTAACGAACTATTAGAACAGGAGGTTGAATCATGAATAAAATACCTGAGAGCTTTAGAGGTTTATCTGTTGGATCTAAACCTGAGATAGTTAAGAATAGATTTTCAGGGGATGCAGTAGAACTTGAACCCCAAGCCGTCGCAATGTATGACGCGATCATAGGAGCCGAAACCGTGGAACTTTATGACATGGTGCTAGAAGGCTTGGCTTGGTTTCGCAAGTATCACCCAAAAGCATGCATGATTTTATTAGATTAATTAACCAAGGGTTGGGGGGGAAACCCCCCTTCAATAATCATGAATAACGTAGATTTATTGTTGACCATATTATCCGTACTAAGTTTTATATTTTTAGTCTTAGTGATCAGCGGGCTTTTAATTGTATAGGTTCACCCTGTGGGAGATCGGGAGGGCTTCGGCTTTCCCTTTCTTTTTTTATATATAGAACAGGTATCAAAGGGCTGCTAATGCCAATTTTAATTAATAAGTAAACTAATGTTATAATAATGATTCACTAACGAGGGGATGCAAGATGACAAAATTATTAAGTATAGGAGCAGATGCAAAAACAATTAAGGGAAACAAAAAAGGCTTTATGACTGCTATTCAATATTTAAGCCCGTACAAGTCGAGCGGGGTTAATCTTTGTGCGAATGCAGACAATGCAAAATGTCATGAAGGTTGTCTAGTTTCTAGCGGTCGAATGGTTATGGCCGTAGATGCAAGACTAAGGCGGACTAAGTTATATTTGACGAATCAGGCCGAGTACTTCAACCAGTTAACAAAAGAAATTACCACCTTTATTAAACGAGCGGAGCGAAAAGGGTTGACGCCTTTGGTCCGTCTGAATGGTACGAGTGACATTCGTTTTGAAAATATCGGGTTTTATTCTGAAGGCGTTTACTATCGAAATATAATGGAGCGTTTTGAAGACGTTCAATTTTATGATTATACCAAAATCCCAAATAGAGAAAAAAGCATCAACGGCGTTCAAAGCTTCCCGACTAACTACGATTTAACTTTTAGTTATTCAGGTGCTAAAGGTTTTGAGAAGTTTAACGACCGAGCACTCAAAGACGGTAAACGGGTTGCGGTTGTATTTGATAAGGTCGAAAATATCCCGCTTACATTTTACGGACGCAAGGTTATATCGGGTGATGATTCTGATGTTAGACATCTAGATCCCGCGAATACAATTGTTGCTTTATATGCCAAAGGCAAAGCACGAAAAGACACGAGCGGTTTTGTAGTTCAGGGGGCGTAAGCCCCTTTTTTTTGTTCTGAGGAACAGGTATCAAAGGGCTGTTGATGACCATTTGGCTAAGTCATTGATTTTAAACGTGTTCAACTTCCTGTTCAAACTTTTGGAAACCATTGGAACAGAGGAGAGCCTCTGATAGCAAGGGATTCGGGGTTTCTGTTCAAACTTTTGGAGTTTTGAAACAGAGGGGAGGAGTTTTGAGATTACTTAAGAGCATGAGGCTCTTTTTTGCGATGTAAATCTTAATCCCCCGCAACTTGCCGAATGCTGAAAGGTTTAGCCCTATAAATAGGCAAGAACATTTGAACTGCACAACTTTTAAACAACTAATAACAATAATAATATAATATAATATATATAATATATAAGGACTTCAGGGCATTTCACACCAATCTAATCCACAAAGTAATCCACAGATTCTGTGTAAGTTTACCTGTGGAACAGACATTTACCTTGAACAGAATGTTGAACAGAGTAACCTATTGATTTCAAAGGCTTGTTCAAGGTTCTGTTCAAACTTTCTCTGTTCACATAAATACATGTAAAACTTACAATGACCTATTAAAGACCCTCATAAGGCTTATTGTAAACTTGAAGCTTACCTATTAACCCCTCACCGAACGTCTCACCACGAGCCAATATGAAAGCTCTTAGTTTGCATATTAGAATAAAATCCTAAAATGTCATACATCGAGATCGAGACCTTGAACAGAAATAAAGTATAAAATAGACATAATAATAGTTGACATGTGGATATCATCTGATATAGAGTGGTATTGTAAAATAAGTAAATTAACCACACGGAGAAACAAAATGAAAACAGAAATCAGACTAGCAAGAGCAATAAAAAAACTTCCAGAGTTTTTAGTAAACAGACAGGAAAATGACTACGAAACTACAAAGCAACAACCTGTATTAAAAGGCTCATATACTGAATGTGGCACCACGTACCTAGCAACAATTCACCCTAGTCAAGGTGATGATATACAGGGTGCGTATGACATCACTCAAGTAGGACGTGATGATTACGAATACAGATACCTATGTGAGGTAATGGAAAATTGGGCTAAAAAGTATGGCTTTAGGTGGGAGTGTATCGTGAACGACGGCTTTTATGGTTTAGTAGATGAGGAG
>Ga0209482_1001864_pt1 | contig 13778 bp, 9 predicted proteins | sample CoawatmetaG10DNA_FD_187512 | JGI IMG/M metagenome (GOLD analysis project Ga0209482, IMG submission 187512) | Marine microbial communities from the West Antarctic Peninsula - Coastal water metaG104-DNA (SPAdes) (version 2) | ecosystem: Environmental > Aquatic > Marine > Coastal ...
GTAAGGCTAAACCAATAGCTTCAGAAACGCAGGCCATAGTATTTGCAGTAAATTGTCCTCCACATGCACCTGCACTTGGACATGCAACTAACTCTAATTTTCTTAATTCTTTAGCAGACATTTTTCCAGCTGAGTGTTTTCCAACCGCTTCAAAAACATCAACAACAGTTACATCTTTGCCTTTGTATTGACCTGGAAGTATTGAGCCACCATAAATAAATACACTTGGAACATTTAATCTAACCATTGCCATCATTAATGCAGGTAAAGATTTATCACAACCAGCAATACCAACTAGTGCATCATAACAATGACCACGTACAGTAAGTTCAGTTGAGTCGGCAATTACTTCACGAGAAATTAAAGAGGACTTCATTCCTTCGTGACCCATGGCAATACCATCAGTTACAGTTATCGTACAAAATTCTCTAGGAGTTCCACCTGAAGCTCGAACACCTTTTTTAACAGATTGAGCTTGTCTCATTAAAGCAATATTACAAGGAGCAGCTTCATTCCAAGTTGAAACAACACCAACAAATGGTTTTGCTACATCTTTTTCAGTTTCACCCATCGCATAATAAAAAGATCTATGTGGAGCTCTATCAGCACCTAATGATGTATGTCTGCTTGGTAATTTTTTTTTGTTAAATTTTGCCATTATATACCCTTTATAGTTATTGATATTCTCTCAACATCATTTTTTAAATTATTATAATTAGTTTTTTCCTGATCAACAATATCTTTTGGTGCTCTATCAACAAAGCTTTTATTAGCTAATCTTTCTGATATTTTATTCATTTCTTCTTTATATTTATTTTGTCGCGTAGTTAAGTTTTCCTTAATCAATTCTAAATCAACATCTTCATCAAAATAAACTTTAAATAGATCTCCAGAAACCATCAATGTAGCAGCTGGTTTATCTAAATCTTTATTATATAAATTTTTGATACGAGCAAGTTTTTTTAGAATAATCTCATTTTCAGTAAAAAATGATTGTTCTTTTTTACTAACAGTCTCTATTGAAATATCTATAAAAGAACCAGGACTTACACTTAATTCATTTTTAAACGATCTTAATTCTGAGACTATACTGATAATTTTTTCAACTTGATTTGTGGACGAGTCTCTTTCAAACTCACCAGAAGGCCAATTAGCTAACATTAAAAAATTTTTACCTGAGTTATCAAATTTATTATTTAGCCAAATTTCTTCAGTAACGAATGGAATAAATGGATGTAATAATATTAATATTTGCTTAAATATATAAGCTGCTACTTGTCTTACTTCATCTTTTGCTTTTTCATCTTCTGAAAATAATATTGTTTTAGATAACTCTAAATACCAATCACAATAAGAGTGCCAAGTAAATTGATAAGCATTTTTTGCAGCTTCATCAAATCTATAATCTTTCAAGTTTTTTTCAATTTTATTCTTAATTTCTATTAGTTCAGCATAGATCCATTTGTTAATATTAATTGTTAAACTTGGTTTTTCTTCAATTTTAGAAAAATCACAATTATTGGTAATTAAAAAATTGTTTGCATTCCATAATTTATTTAAAAAATTTCTATATCCCTTAACTCTATCTTCAGAAAGCTTTACATCAGTGCCAGGTGATGCCATTGACAGTAAAGTAAATCTTAAAGCATCTGCACTATATTTTTCAATTAAATCTAAAGGGTTAATTACGTTTCCTTTGGATTTAGACATTTTTTGTCCCTTCTCATCTTTAACAAGAGCATGAACATAAACATCTTTGAAAGGTTCCTTGTCTAGAAACTCCATTCCAAACATAATCATACGTGCAACCCAAAAAAATATAATATCAAACCCTGTAACAAGTACTGATGTGGGGTAAAATTTATCAACATATTCTTTATTGTCAGGCCACCCCAATGTAGCAAAAGGCCATAAGCCTGATGAAAACCAAGTATCCAATACATCTGGATCACGAATTAAATCTACATCTTTATTGTAGAATTTTTTTGCATCTAATTTTGCTTCATCTTCATTTATTGCAACGAAGATTTTTTTATCTGGTCCATACCAAGCTGGTATTTGATGTCCCCACCATAATTGTCTCGAGATACACCATGGCTCAATATTGTTCATCCACTGAAAATAAGTTTTGGACCAATTTGTAGGAAAAAAATTAGTTTTTTTAGAGTTAACTATATCTTTTGCTTTAATTGATAATTTTTTTGCATCAACAAACCATTGTTCAGTTAAAAAAGGCTCAATTATTGAATTAGATCTATCCCCATATGGAACTTTATTCTTTATATTTTCTTCCTTAACAAAAAACTCTTTTTCTTTAAGTTCTTTTAAAATTCTTTTTCTAGCTTCAAATCTATCAAGTCCAATATATTCTTTAGGAGAATTTTCTTTTACTTTACCACCTTCAGTAAAGATATTTATGATTTCTAAATTATTTCTTTGCCCCACTTCATAGTCATTAAAATCATGGGCTGGTGTTATCTTTAAAGCACCCGTGCCCATCTCTGGGTCAGCATAATCATCTTCAATAATTTTTATTTTTCTTCCAACAATTGGAACTGTTACAAATTTACCAACCAAATGTTTAAATCGATCATCTTTTGGATTTACAGCAATTGCGGTATCACCCAACATAGTTTCAGGCCTGGTTGTTGCTATAGTTATAAAATCATTAGAACCTTCAATAGGATATTGAATATAATAAATTTTAGAATTAACCTCTCTTTGATCCACTTCTAAATCAGATATTGCAGTTTTTAAAACTGTGTCCCAATTTACTAGTTTTTTATCTTTATAAATTAAACCCTTTTTGTGAAGCTCAACAAAAACTTTTAAAACTGATTTTGAGAGGTTTTCATCCATTGTGAAAGCATTCCTTGACCAGTCACAAGAGCAACCTAGTTTTTTAAGCTGATTTAAAATAATATCACCATGCTCTTCTTTCCATTCCCATACTTTTTCAATAAATTTGTCTCTTCCAATTTCATTTTTATCAATTCCATCTGCAGTTAACTTTTTTTCAACTAAGGCCTGAGTGGCAATTCCTGCATGATCAGTTCCTGGTTGCCATAACGTTTCATAGTTGTTCATACGGTGATATCTCACCAAAAGATCTTGAATTGAATTATTTAAAGCATGACCCATATGTAAACTACCTGTTACATTTGGTGGTGGTATAACTACTGAAAATTTCTTTTTATTTGTTATGGGTTTAAATAAATTATTTTTTTCCCAATAAGAGTAAATCTTATCTTCAACATCAGAATGTATGTATTTATCATTACTCATAAGGTATTCATAAGTTTATAATTTAATAATATCAATTAACAATAATCAATTTGGTAGCTTATTTGGTAGACTAATTATTAATATTTTATATATAAAAGGTTCACTATTTGATTTATTATGAGATGTGAGGGCAACGTGGCGGAATGGTTACGCAGAGGATTGCAAATCCTTGTATCCCAGTTCGATTCTGGGCGTTGCCTCCAAAAAAAATCTTGTTTTACTTTAAAAAAAAAGTAGATTGTGATTTTGATATTCCTCGGTAGCTCAGTTGGTAGAGCAGTTGACTGTTAATCAATTGGTCGTAGGTTCGAGTCCTACCCGAGGAGCCAAAACCTTACCTTCAGCATTTTGATAAAAACTTTATTAAGATTATTTTTTCTTAAATTATATGTGCGATGCAGTGATTATATTATAAAAAAATTTAATTGATTAGACTAGATTAGGGTCTTAAACAAATTTTTTTATATTAACCTATTTTTGAAATTCCAATAGGTGAACTTTGTAAAGATTTACTAAACTTTAACTTTTGATCGTTATTAAGCTCAGAATATAATTTAACTAAAAAATTATAATTTACATTCATATGTCCTTCTTGAGTTCTTTCTAGGTTTAACAAATATTCTGAAAAATCTTCAAAAAAATAATTTACCGGAACCTTTAAATAATTTGCTAATTGAAGGAGTCTTATTGAGCTAACTCCATTAGTTCCTTTTTCATATTTTTGAATTTGTTGAAATGTAACATTAATTGCTTTTGCTACTTTTGTTTGTGTAAGACCTAAAGCTAATCTTCTTAGCTTTAATTTGTTACCTAAATGCTTGTTAAAATTATCTTCCACTAAGACCCCTCTTAAAGTTAGTTTAAAAAACCTATTGAACTAATTTTTAGATGTTATCGCAACAGAAAAATTTTTTTATTTTAAAAAATTAGGTGCAAAATAACAAATAGTGTCAAGATATTATAAGACGATTTAAGAAAATATAAATGTCGAACAATACAGCTAAAAGAAGCTTATAAAATTTGGCTTAAGAAAAGTTTAGTACGATCACTTTTAGGATTGGCAAAAAAGTCTTTAGTTGTTGCCTTTTCTACAATCATTCCTTCGTCCATAAAGATCATTTGATCAGCAACTTCTTTAGCAAAGCCCATTTCATGGGTTACAACGATCATGGTCATACCTTGTTTTGCTAAATTAACCATAACATCAAGGACTTCTTTGATCATTTCAGGATCTAGTGCAGATGTTGGTTCATCAAATAGCATTATCTTGGGTTCCATGCAAAGAGCTCTTGCAATAGCAACTCTTTGTTGTTGACCACCAGAAAGTTGTCCTGGAAATTTTTGAGCTTGGTCTAAAATTTGTACTCTTTCCAAGTGTTCTAAGGCTAGTTTTTCAGCATCTTTTTTTGACATTTTTTTTACCCAGATTGGGGCTAGTGTACAATTATCCAGGATAGACAAATGAGGAAATAAATTAAATTGTTGAAAAACCATTCCAACTTCTGCTCTAACTTGTTCTATATTTTTTGTATCTTCTGATATTTCAGTCCCGTCAACTATAATAGTTCCTTTTTGATGTTCTTCTAATCTATTTATACATCTAATTAGTGTAGATTTTCCAGAGCCAGACGGACCACAAACAACAATTTTTTCTTTTGGTTTAACTTCAAGGTCGATATCTTTTAAAACTTGAAAATCTCCAAACCATTTGTTTACTTTTTGTATTTGAATAATTGAATCTGACATAATTTATCTATCTGTTTTATATTTTAATTCTAAATTTTGACTATATTTACTCATACTGTAACAAATAATCCAGAATATTATTCCGGCAAAAACATATCCTTCCATGGAAAAACCTAGCCATTTTGGATTAGTTTTTGCTAAGTTTAACATTCCAACTAGCTCCAAAAGTCCTACTACAAATATTAATGGCGTGTCCTTTATAAGAGCCAAGAATGTATTGGCAATTCCTGGTATTACTAATTTTAAAGCTTGAGGAAGAATAACAAAAACATGCATTCTCCAATAACCCATACCAAGTGATTTAGCAGCATCATACTGACCTCTTGGTAGCGCTTGTAGACCTCCTCTTATAACTTCTGCTGTATAAGCAGCCTCAAATAAAGTGATAGCAACAACGACTCTAATTAATTTATCAACGTAAGTTCCATCAGGTAAAAACATAGGAAACATTACTGCAGACATAAATAGTACTGTAATTAAGGGTACACCCCTCCAAAATTCTATAAAAGAAAGTGATGAATATTTAACAATAGGTAAATCAGACCTTCTTCCAAGAGCTAACATCATACCCAAAGGGAAACAAAAAATTAGAGAAAAGAAAGATACCATAAAAGTTAAAGATAAACCTCCCCAAGCACCTGTTTCTACCCACACTAATCCAAATGAACCCCCAGATACTATAAAGTAGATTAAGATAAAAGAAATAACAGGTAAAATAATAACATAATATAAAGATAGATAATTCCTAAGTCTTGTTGGAGCAAAAAAACCAGCTGCCATAAACACAAGGACAGCAATGAATGTTAAATTAACTCTCCATTGTTCTGCATTGGGGTACATTCCATACATAAATCTATTAAACCAAACTTTGATATAAACCCAACAAGCCCCACCACCAGTGCAAGCTTCTTTGCTATCACCAGCAAAATTGGCGTCTAGAATAAGCCAATTTAATAATGGAGGTAGTCCAAAAATTATAAGTAAAATTATAGATACACTTAATGCAGCATTGAAATTAGTTGTGTTAATGTTTTTATTGAGACTATCTAAAATTTTTATACCTGAAAATTCTATTCTAATTAAATGAAGCCCAATAACTCCAAAAATTAATGGTGTAAAAAAATTAATAATCCTAGGTAAAAAAGAAGTAATATTCGTATTAAAATAGTTATTTAAATAAAAATCAATTATTCCAACTGAAAAAAATAAGACACCTAAAATTAAAGAAATATTTCTATTTTTGTGATGATTAAGTTTTGATATATTAAATTTGTTTATGCTCATTATTTTTCCTGTATCGCTATTCTTTTATTGTACCAGTTCATTAATAATGAAATACCCAAACTAATAGTCAAATAAGTTGCCATAGTAATTCCTACAATTTCTATAGCTCTACCCGTTTGCATCATTGCAGTACCAGCAAAAACTAAAACTAAATCAGGATACGCGATAGCTGCAGCTAGAGATGAGTTTTTAGTTAAATTTAAATATTGATTAGTTGTTGGTGGAATAATAATTCTTAATGCTTGAGGCATGATTACTAATTTTAAAACTTGATTTGGAGTAAGACCAATTGATGCTGCTGCCTCTTTTTGACCTTTACCAATCCCTTGGATACCAGCTCTAACATTTTCAGCAATAAATGTTGCTGTATAAAGCGTAAGAGCAAGAGTAAGAGCAATTAATTCAGGTGGTATTTTTAAACCACCGTCAAAAGTATATGATGATTGAGACATCTGTCTAATTACAGGATAACTCCAAGATAAATCTACACCACCAATTAAAAAAGTTAGTAATGGCAAAAATATAAAAATTGCCAGAGATATGAAAAATACAGGCAATCGTTTACCCTCTTGCTCTTGTTTCTTTTTTGCATATCTTGCAAAGAAAAAAATTATAATCATTGCCGCAATTATTGTTGTAAAAAAAACATCAAAATTTGTCCAAATTGGAGCTGGTGCATAAAGTCCTTTGATTGTCATAAAAGATGAGTTTAATAACATAGGAGCATCTTCAAGCATTGGTAGAGCTCTTAACGCAGCAAAATACCAAAAGAAAATTTGTAATAATAAAGGAATATTTCTAAAAAATTCTATGTAAAAAGAGGCTGTTTTTCTTATCAAATAATTTGGCGATAAGCGTGCAACACCAACTACAGCACCAAGTAAGGTTGCTAAAATAATTCCTATAAAAGCTACTAAAAGTGTATTTAGTAACCCAACCAAATAAGCTCTGGCGTACGTATGAGAGCCATCATAATCTATTAAAGAAAACTGTATATCAAAAGAGGCTTGAGTTTTTAAAAAACCAAAACCAAATTCCAACCCTCTTGCACCCATATTCTCTTGGGCATTCATGGTAAAGAATCCAAATACTAAAATAATAAATAGCAGTGTTAATAGTTGTGGAAGAATTTTTTTTAATTTCATTTGTGAGGTATTATAAAAAAAGGGCTAGATAAATCTAGCCCTTTTTATATTATTTTAGATAATAATTATCTAGCTGGTGGAGTGTATAATAGTCCGCCTTGAGTCCAAATATTATTTGGTCCTCTGTCAGGTAAAATACCAGTGTCAGCTATATTTCTCTTATAACTTTCACCATAGTTTCCAACTTGCTTGATGATTCTTAAGCTCCAGTCTTGATCTAGGCCTAAATACGATCCTAATTCACCTTCAGTACCAACTAATCTTTTAACTGCTGGGTTTTCAGATGTTTTCATCATATCAGCGTTTGAAGAAGATATTCCATATTCTTCAGCTTCAATCATTACGTTTAGAGACCATCTTACGATGTCTTCCCAAACTGCATCACCTTGACGTACTACTGGTCCTAGAGGCTCTTTAGAAATAGTCTCTGGTAACACTAAGTGGTCATCAGGGTTAGTCATTTTTGTTCTTTGTGCTGCTAGACCAGATTTATCAGTTGTGTAAGTATCACATCTGCCTGAGTCATAAGCTGCAACAACTTCATCAGCTTTTTCAAAAGCAACTGGCTCATAAGAAATTCCTTTTGAATTAAAGAAGTCTCTCATGTTTAGTTCAGTTGTAGTTCCAATGTTAGTACATGCTGAAATTCCATTTTTGAATTGGCTCGTAGAAGTAATTCCTGAGTCTTTTCTTACCATGAAACCTTGGCCATCATAGAAGTTTACACCAACGAAAGTTACACCTAGATCCGCATCTCTTGAAAGTGTCCAAGTTGTGTTTCTTGATAAGATATCAATCTCACCAGAAGTTAGAGCTGTAAATCTTTCTTTAGCACTTAGTGGAGTGAACTTAACTTTGTTCGCATCACCTAATACTGCAGCAGCAACTGCTCTACATACATCAACGTCAACACCTGTCCAATTTCCAGCAGCGTCAGCATTTGAAAATCCTGGTAGACCTTGAGATACACCACATCTTACGAAACCTTTTTTCATAGTGTTCTTAAGAGTTTTTGACTTCTTAGCGGCCATTGTTTCTGTTGTAAAAGTAAACAGAACTGCAACCATAGCAACTAGAGAAGTTAATTGTTTTACGTATTTAAACATATTTTATTCCTCTGTTTTATTTATTTATTTGTTAACAAATAATTCAAAATAAATTGAATTAAGCAGAGTGTTTATCATTTTATGATTACGATCAAAGTAAAATTGATTATATTAGAACTATTCTAACTATATGTAGTGCTTAATAAAAAATAACCAATAATATCTAGTAATGGTGCGCTCTGGTGGACTCGAACCACCGACCCTCGGTTTAGAAAACCGATGCTCTATCCAGCTGAGCTAAGAGCGCAAATATATACAAGTGTATTTATAGTACGAATTTAGTTTTTAAAAAGAAATTTTTTACAAATAATTAATAGAGTTAGAAGCTCGAGTCTACCAATAATCATAAAGAAAATTAGATAATATTTGGTCATGTAATGAAGGTCATAAAAGCTAAAATCACTTAAACCAAACATTGAAGAATTTACAGTATTCATTATGGTTAAAATTGAGAGTTTAAAAGAACTTTCAAAATCAATTCCACTTAGGGTTAATAAAAAAGTTAAAATCAATAAAGATATTATGAAAACTATTACAGATAGAAAATATTTATAAATTTCATCTAACTTAAATGAATCTTTTGAAAACAAATGTTTGTTTATGTAAATATTTTTAGGCCTACTGTAAGAGAGGATTTCATTAATTGAGTATTTAAATAAAGAATAAATTTTTAAAAATCTAATACCTGAGCTTGTAGAAAAAAAAGAACCACCAATAATAACAAGTATTAGAAAGATAAAAGATAAATTGTTAGGAGAGTTATTTAATGAAAAACCAACATTAGAAATACTACTCGTTAAAGATAAAAACAATTCACTAAAATTATTTTCAGAATTTAAAAATACAAAAAAAATAATTAATAGGAATAAGAAATAAAAAAACAAATGAATATCTTCATTAAAGAAATTAAGGTTATGATTTTTAGTAAAGATTAAATTGTAAATTAAAAAAATACTAAAAAAAGAAGATAGTAATAAAATTGATGTGATTATTACTTGGGAGTTATTGACCAATATATTAGACAAATTATTTGATGGCAAAAAACCGCCTGATGAAATTATGGTCATAGCTAAATTTAGAGAATTAAACAATCTTACATTAAAAAGATTTAATATTATAAAAATTGAAAATGTAATTAATGAATAAAATAAGAATATTTTCAAAGCTTGTTTGAAAGTTTCAGATTTATTAAAAGATAAAAAATTAGTTAGAGATTTTTTAAAACTATGATCAAAAATATCAATCAATAATATTATAGAAAATAAAAAATAAAGACCACCTACCCACTGCGATGCTGATCTCCACAATATTAAACTTTGATCAATGTGATTTATATTATCAAAAATAGTAAATCCAGTTGATGTAAAACCAGAAATTGACTCGAAGAAGGCATTAACAAAAGTTAAATTATAAATACTAAAATAAAAAGGTATTGAGATTACCAATGGTAATAAAAAATAACCAAGAAGGATTGTTAATATTTTATCATATATTGTTATTTTTTTTTCATCATTATCTTTTATGTAATAAAATAATATTGTTAAAAAAATTGATACTAAAAATGCATATATGTAAGTATTTAAATTTAGATAAAGATTTAGATAGTAAGAGTAAGCGATATTAAAAATAGCTAAGATAGAGACTATTCCAAAAAAAACACTCAAGTAAATGAGTTTAATGTATTTCATTAAATTAAATAGAGCTTATACGAAACATGTTTTCAACAACATGTAAGAAATCTTTTTTAGCTAAAAGAACCACTATATCTTGTTTTTTAAATACAAAATTTGATCTAGGGATAATAACTTCATCATCTCTTAGAATTGCACCAATTCTTATTTCATCTGGTAAGTTTGAATTTTTTAATTCTTTATTTACTAATTCTGAGGTTTCAATAATTTCTGCTTCGATAATTTCATATTCACCATTTAAAATACTATAAGCATTTTCAATTGTTCCTTTATGAATATGTTTTAAAATACTAGAAACTGTATTCATTCTAGGATCAATAAAATCATCGATTTTTAAAGAAGTTTGTAAAAGAGAATAATTAGGCTTGTTAATCAAAGCCATAGTTCTTTTGTCACTTAACTCGTCATTATCTTTGGCAAATTTCTCAACTAATACACTTACCATCAAATTATCCTCGTCATCATTTGTAAGTGCTAAAACGGTTTGAACTTCTTCTAAATTTGCCTCTAATAAAACCTCTTCATCAAGAGCATCACCATTTATGACAATTGTGTTATTTAATTGACTTGCAATAAGTTCAGCTCTTTCTTTGTTCTTTTCTATTATCTTAACTCTTGCTGAATCAAAACTTTCTTCTAAATTTTGTGCCAGATTAAACCCTATATTTCCTCCTCCAATAATCAAAATCTTATTAGAAATTTTTTCCGTATGACCAAATGCAGTCAAAGTTTCGTTCATTTGTGAGGCATTAATTACAACATAAGCTTTATCATCCTTAAGCATTACATCAGTTTTTTTTAGTAAAACAAATTTTTCACCCCTAATTACACCCATTATATTAGAGTTCAAATTTGGAAACTTTTTAGTAAGCTCGTTAAGCTTGATATTTTTTATTGGACAATTGGCATCAATAAAAATCTCAAGTAATCTGATTTTATTATTTGCGAAAGGGACATTATCTAATGCACCAGGAGCTTCTAATTTTCTTTGAAGAGACTTTGCTATCTCTATTTCAGGTGAGATAATAACATCTATTGGTAAATTTTCTTTATTATAAACTTTTGTAAATTTAGGATTTAAATAATCTTGTGACCTAATCCTTGCTATTTTTTTTGGAACGTTAAATATTGAAAATGCTATTTGGCATATTAACATATTAATTTCATCATTACGTGTTACTGCAATAATCATATCAGCATCAGTTGCGTTTGCTTTTTCTAAAATTGATGGATAGGTGCCTTTACCTACAATAGACTTAACATCTAGTGTGTCATCTATCTTTTGTATGTCTTCACTTGATTGATCAATTACAGTTATAGAGTGCCCTTGTTCACTTAAAATTTTTGCGATAGTAAAACCTACTCTACCAGCTCCACAAATTATAATATTCATTTAGTTTAATTCCTTGATCCCTAAACCTTTAAGCTTTCTATGCAAGGCAGATCTTTCCATTCCAATAAAATCAGCAGTTTTTGATATATTGCCATTAAATTTTTTCAATTGTGTAGTTAAATACTCTTTTTCAAAATTTTCTCTAGCTTCTTTTAATGGTATAGATAAAGAGTTTTCTGATGATGTATTCTTAATATCAGGTGTTTTTATGGATTCTTTAATAATATTTGAAATTTTATCAGCACTATCGGGTGAAAGTATTGCAATTCTCTCTATTAAATTTCTTAATTCTCTAACGTTACCTGGCCAATCATAATTGAGTAGATAATTATTGTTCGTATCAATTCTGAATTTTTTTAAATTATAGTTTGTTGATATTTTTTCAGAGAAATATTCTACTAATAAAGATATATCTGAAACTCTGTCTTTTAAAGGCTCGATGTTAATTTCGAATACATTAAGTCGATGATATAAATCTTCTCTAAAATTACCATTTTCTATTTCTTTTTTTATATTTTTGCTAGATGAACATATAATTCTTACATCTACGTTAATATCATGACTTCCATTAATTCTTCTAAATTTTTGATCTATTAAGACTCTTAAAATTTTAGATTGGGTGTCAAGTGGGATTTCAGAAATTTCATCTATTAAAAGAGTACCCTTTGATGATTTCTCTAAAGCACCATAAGTTATAGAGCCATTTACTTTTTCTTCACCAAATAATTCTAATTCATATTTTTCTAAATCAAGCAATGCACCATTCAAAATAATAAAAGGGCCCTTTTGTCTTTTAGATTCTTTATGTATTTTTCTTGCGATCAACTCTTTACCAGAGCCAGTGGGTCCATTAATAAAAATTCTACTTTCTGAAACTGAAATTTTATTAATTTGACCTTTAATATTTTTAATATTGTCGCTAACACCAATTAACTCATAAGAATAAAAAAGTTTACTTTCAAATTCCTTATTTTTATTTTTAAGGTTTATATTTTCAACAGCTCTATTAACAAAATTTAATAATCTTTCTTGATTAAAAGGTTTTTCAATAAATTCGAAAGCACCAGCTTTTAAAGCTTTAATAGCCATTTCTACATTTGCATGTCCTGTAATTATTATAACTGGGATATTTTTATCTTTAGTTTTAATATGTGACAATAGCTCTAAACCATCATTGTCACTTTTGTCTAACTTAACATCTATAATTGCAACATCTGGAAGTTTTTTATCAATCTCGCTTAAAGCTTGATTATAGTTTGCGGCTAATCTTGTTTTGTAACCAGCTTCAATTATTAGATCATTTATTATATTTCTAATATCTGCATTATCATCAATAATTAATATTTCAGTACTCATTATTTTATAAATACAATTTTTATTTTTGCTCCATTATCAAGAGAAGCAAAGCTAATTTTTCCATTATGATCATTTATTATCTTGTTAACAATAGACAAACCTAAACCAGTACCTTTTTTTTTGGTTGTAAAGTAAGGATTTAGAATATCCCTAATATTGTCAGCAAATATTCCAAATCCTATTCCGTTATCAATAATTATAAAGCTAATTTTTTCTGCATTCTCATTTAAGAAAATGTCAATTTTTCCTATCAAATTAACATCATCAATTTTTTTATCATGTATACTTTCAATAGAATTTTTAATCAAATTGAAGAAAACTCTACTTAATTGTTCGCTGTCAGAATTTAAGAGAATGTCTGATTTGCTTGTCGTAAAATCAATTATAATTTTGTTATCCAGTTCATTTATTAATCTAATGTTATCTTTTATCAAGGAAACCAAGCTGTTATCTTTAAGAATTGGTTTTGGCATTCTGGCAAAATCAGAAAATTCATTAACTAAGTTTTCAATTTGTTTAATCTGTTTTTCAATTATCAATAAACTTTTAGAAAAATCATCTTTTTCATGATCTGCTATTTTTTCTGAATATTTACTCTTTAATCTATCAATAGTTAATTGAATAGGTGTGAGTGGATTTTTAATCTCATGAGCTAATTTTCTAGCTAAATTTTCCCAAGCTTCGTGTCTTTCTTTAATTATTAGTTTCTCTTGTTGTGATTTTAATTTATCTATCATTAAATTAAAATTTTGATTTAAAACTTCCATGTCTT
>Ga0209482_1001868_pt1 | contig 13758 bp, 7 predicted proteins | sample CoawatmetaG10DNA_FD_187512 | JGI IMG/M metagenome (GOLD analysis project Ga0209482, IMG submission 187512) | Marine microbial communities from the West Antarctic Peninsula - Coastal water metaG104-DNA (SPAdes) (version 2) | ecosystem: Environmental > Aquatic > Marine > Coastal ...
AATTTTCTGTAACTAAAGGGTTGATAAAACAAGGTAATAGTATGTACTTTTTGCCGGATGATTATTACTTTATAAGTAAAATAAATAATTATCCTAATTTTATAACTTCTGGAACAAACAATTTAAACAGTGTTAATAATCTATTAGGCGATTCTACAGCTGCATTTGCAGCTAGTGGCGTACTTCCTGGACAAATAATAGTTAATACAACAGCTAGTAGCACATACAAAGGTTTTAGTGCTTATGTAGTAAGCGTTGATAGTTTAACACAATTAACATTAAGCTCAAATATATTTCCTGTAACTGATCCAGCATCTGCAAGCGGAAACACATATTCTATATTTACGACAGCTGGAATAGTAGAGGCTGAAAGAGTAAATCAAAATAAAATATTTTACCTAAATAATTCTCCATTAACAGCACCATCTGTAGGGTATCCTGCTTATGTGTTAGGTGGAGCAACAACAGGTATAACAGGAGACTCAACAACAGGGAAAGTAGGCAATAGCATCACAGTATACCCTACATCATTAACCACAGGTGGTTCGATGATTGCGGAATATGTAAGATACCCTTTACCTCCTAACTGGACATACGCAAGTGTACTTGCAGGTGGAGCACCAGTATTCAATTCAGCGGCAGCTGATTATCAAGATTTTGAATTACCATTGTCTGACGAACCAGGCCTTGTAGCTAAAATTTGTCAATACATAGGTATAGAAATTAGAGAGCCAGCTGTACATCAATTTGGAATACAAGAAATCAATGAAGATAATCAAACACAAGGATAGGATATGGCATATATAAATGATTACGCATATTACGCAAATTCAGGAGCAGTTCCAGAAGCTAAAAACTGGGGATCCTACCAGTATGTATCGTTAGATGAAGTAGTGAATAATTTTATGTTAATGTATCAGGGAAATAATTCTCTTGTAAATAACATAGAAAGATACCAAGTTTTATTTCACGCAAAACGAGGTGTTCAAGAATTGAACTATGATGCAATGAAAGAGATTAAGGTGTTGCAAATGGATTTAGGTGAAGAGTTAAAGTTCATTCTTCCGTCTGACTATGTTAACTGGGTAAGAATATCTCAATTTGTAAATGGAGTTTTACTTCCATTAACAGAAAACATACAAACAGGTTGGGCTAGTACTTACCTACAAGATAATGATGGTAAGATTATTTATGATCAAGATGGTAATGTTTTAAAGCCTCAGGATTCAGAATTAGATATATCTTTTAGAAGTGGAGCAACTAGTATATACCTAAACGCAAACAGCCCTTATAATGGCCAAGAAGGTCATTGTGTAGATGGAAACTGGTATTTTGATTATGCAGTAGGAGCAAGATTTGGATTAAACACAGAAACGGCAAACCAAAATAAGACCTTCTCAATAGATAAAGCTAGAGGAGTTATTAATTTTAGTTCAGCTCAGTCTGGAAATTCAATAGTTTTAGAATATGTTTCAGATGGTATGGAACAAGGTGTGGATGGAAATATAAGTGTAAATAAATTATTTGAAGAATTTATATATGCATATATTAAATACTCTATTTTAAACTCTAAAATGGGGGTTCAAGAATACATAGTAAATAGAGCTAGAAAAGACAAATCTTCTTTATTAAGAAATGCTAAAATTAGATTAAGTAATATTCACCCTGGAAGACTTATGATGAGCATGAGAGGAAAGGACAAATGGATAAAGTAAGATGCCAATAGTAACAACAAATTTTATCGCTGGTCGAATGAACCAAAGCGTGGATGAACGATTAGTTCCACCAGGTGAATACATTGAAGCGCTTAACGTAAGGTTAGGAGCTACAGAGACCACAGAGATAGGTGCTTTAGAGAACTCTAAAGGAAACACACAAATTACAACTTTACTGTTTAATAATACCGTTTTAACAAACGCTGAGTGTATAGGAGCGTATGATGATGGAGCTAATGAAACCATGTATTGGTTTGTTACTTCAGATACAGCAGATATGATTGTATCTTTTGACACTAAAACAACTTTACTTAATTATCATGTAACAGATGCAGGAAATGTATTAAACTTTGACTCTAAATTTTTAATTACAGGCGTTAATAAAATAGGAGATTTGTTGTTTTTTACAGATGACAAAAATCCTCCTAGAAAGATTAATGTTACTAAAGCTTACCCTGCTGTTACAGAAGCTGATATTAATGTAATTGTTCAGCCACCATTAGCAGCGCCTACCATTACTTTATTTACTCAAGCTACAGAAGCAAATTTTATGGAAACCCGTATGATTTCTTTTGCTTACAGGTATAAATATCAAGATGAAGAATACAGTGCGTTGTCTCAGTTTAGTGACATAGCATTTGCTCCAGGAGTATTTACTTATGACCCCGCTACAAATTTAAATAAAGGAATGCTGAATATTTATAACGCTGTAACTATTGCTTTCAATACAGGAAGCAGTAATGTAATAGGCGTAGATTTAATATTTAAGTTTGCCAACAGCAATACTCTTAATGTAATTGAAAAATTTAAGAAAGCAGATTTTGGTTGGTCAGACAATTCAATTCAAACTCAAGCATTTAGTAATAGTAAAATATATACTATTTTACCAGAAAGCGAATTATTAAGATTATATGACAATGTGCCATTAGTTGCTAAAGCTCAGACTATAATGGCTAACAGATTAGTTTATGGTAATTATGAAGATGGAAGAGATATTATAGATTCTAATGGAATAAATTGTAGAATAACTTATTCAGCAGAACTAACAGATGTACCTATAAGTAGTGATGAAATTGATACTACATTCTCTGCCGGACTTAACTATACTATTGACACAACTCAAGTTATCCCTTCTTCAACAGTAATTCTTGATTTATCTGGCGTAAAAAACAATTTAAAAATAGGAGCTTTTTTTGGAATTTCTCTTACTTATTTAAAAAATAAATACACTGGAAACAGTGGAACTGTCTCAGGTAACCAAGGCTCTACGACAATAGACGTTATTTACACTATACCTCAAACCTTTTCTAGCGTTCAAGAAATGGCGCTTAGCGATAGTTTTAAAGCTGCTATTGTTACTGGATTTCAAACAGTAGGTAATTGTGCCGCAGGTACAACATTTACAGACACTTTTAATTGTAGCGTTCAAAACCCTGCTGAAGATAATGCTGATATTACTTGGCAAAAAGATGAAGCGGGTATTACTGGATTAAACCAAGGGATATTAATCACAACTCTTGCTGACACAATTTCATTACAACTTCCAGCAATGAGGTTTTCTGATGTTGAAGGGCCGCCTTTTGCTGCTCCATTATTTGCATATTACTCAATGGTTAACGCATCAGCTCAGTTTATACAAAACGCTAGTATTCAAAGTTTACATAGTAATAGAAACTATGAAGTTGGAATAGTTTACATGGATGAATACTTAAGAAGCACTACAGCTTTAGTTTCACAAGGAATTGATCCGACCGTTTTTGTTCCTGCTAGTAATGCGGTGTTTCAAAATTCAATTAAAGTTACGATTCCGCCTTTACAAAACCCGCCACAATGGGCTACTAAATATAAATTTGTAGTAAAAAAGGCTGAAGGGCCTTATGAAACAATATATAGTAATTTTTATTATTCGGACTCTACAGACAATTCAATATACTTTAAGTTAGAGGGACAAAATCAAAATAAAGCAAGAACAGGAGATATATTAAGAATAAAAGCGGATAGCACCGGAGCTCTTCTAGGGTTAGCGGTTGCAGAGGTGTTAAGTGTAGATGCTCAGCAACGAAACTTCCTGACCCCAAAAGCAAACATTGAAGATGGTGATGTAAAGCCTTACATTGCTGAAATGGCAGGACTGTATATGAAGATGAAGCCTACCTCTTTTAATGTTGACACTTCAGAAAAGTCTAATTTTTTTGATAGTGGGAGACAGAATGTATGTTTTGTATCAGGATCAAGTTTCCCTGGAGTAAAATTAGATTGTTTTTTTGAATCAGCTGACGGGCAGACTGACACAAACTTAGTGCTTCCAGCTGGAAGTTTAGTAACGTTTGATATTGAATTTAGTAGAAGAGGACAAAACGGAACTAACAAACCCTGTGGAAGAGTAATTTACACTTATGTTAGAACATTTCAAGCAAGCCAAGATTATAACAATATGTTTGATTTTGTTAATGGAGAAGGTATTGATTTTAAAGGAGGAGATATTACTAATTTTGACGATGGCGCTGATCCAAACAACGTATATAACAATACCATAGGCACTACTTTTCCAGCAAACATTAGAGGGACTAACCAATACCAATTTATAACAAGCAATGGTCAAGTTCCTGACACTTCAAATAAATTACAATTAATTATATTAAGTGGAGTAAGTGGGTGTGCTGGTCACAGAAATTCTTGTGCTAATGGAAGAATAACAGTACAGATTGCGGATTCTTTAATGATTTTTGAAACTACTCCTATTGATATTGATAATGATATATATTATGAAAACGATACTTGTTATGATATAACAAACAATCGACATATGTCAGGAACTTCAGCAACAGACCAAGCTCAAACTGACTTGCTTCCAGCAATAGTTAACCTAGGTTTTTTTGATTGTTATTCTTTTGGAAATGGCGTAGAAAGTTTTAAAGTTCAAGACTCATTAGTAGGTCAATCATTTAATTTAGGACAAAGAGTTACATCTGTATCTTCTCAAGATTTTAAAAAAGCTGATAGATTTGCTGGGTTAACTTACAGCGGGACTTTTAATGAAGAAACTAATATTAACAAGCTAAATGAATTTAACTTAGGACTCGTTAATTTTAAAGATTTAGAAGTTAGCTATGGGAGTATTGAGATATTACACGCAAGAGAAACAAATATTCTAGTTTTACAAGAAGATAAAGTTTCTTACGTTTTAGCAGGTAAAAATTTACTTTCTAGTGCTGCTGCTGGAGGAGCTATCACTAACACCGCAGAGGTATTAGGTAATCAGATAGCAAGAATAGAGGAATACGGTATAAGTAAAAACCCTGAAAGTTTTGTTTCATATGGTTTTGATAAATATTTTACCGACTCTAAAAGAAATGTTGTTTTAAGATTACAAGGTGATGGGCCTTCCGAACAATTAACAGTAATTTCTGAAACAGGAATGAGAGGTTTTTTTAGAGATATGTTTACACAAGATTTTGGGACACAAAAATTAGGAGGATACGATCCTTATATGAATGAATATGTGTTGTCAAATAATTCTACCGCTATTCCAGCGGGAATTGTTCCAATAAATTGTGGAGCAACAATATCTAGACAAAATGTTACAGACGCATCTTCTAATACTTTAAATTTAGGCACAGCGCAAGGATCAGTTGTTTTTGATTTCATTGTAACTGGAACGGTTAACTTGAGTGTGGTTTGGAATAGTGTTGGCGTAATAAATCAAGACATTACAGGGAATAGTTCTGTTAGTTTTGTTAAAAATTCTACCACACCAACAACAGCAGTGGTAACAATTACCCCTACAGGAACTGCGTCTTTTGATATTACACCTAAATGTCCAGCTGCTACGCCTTTAATAATTAGACAAATGGTATTGGGCTCTCCGCAAGATGTAGGTAAATTTATACATAATGAATTTTTCTGGAAACAAGGTACGTTTACAAGTCCTGTTTCTAGTGAATTAATTCAATTAAATACAGACACTGCAAATATAGGTGGAGTATACATCGAAACCACTGGTGTATCATCAATAGGAATATTTCCTCCATCTGGTGCAACAATCACGATGCAGTCTAATAAAAAAGACTTTGATGATTTTGTTTTTGATCCAGCGATACATAAATTTAGAAGATTTGTAACTCCGTTTGATTACACACCAGCGCAATGGGTAAATATAGAAGGTAACTCTTCTGATGTAGTTCCTATTACTAATCCTTCTACAGGATTATATCAAGCAAGTTTTACTTATAATAATCCAAGTAATTTTGCATATTTATATTTGACTTGGGATTTAAGAACTGTGCATGCTCTAATTTTAAGAACAGGATCAACTGCCGCTATAGCTTGTTGCTCGGGGCCTTCAGCAACTTATTATTTAGATACAACTTCTTTTACAACAGCGACAGCTGTATTTACCGATAACACGCTACATACTAAAGCACCTAATCAGTTTTATCAAGCTGCTAACTCTGTGAGAGAACAAGCGGCAGGAGTTTTAGGATTAGGATTTTCATGTGCGCCATGCGGAACAACAATACCTTTATGCTTTGCTACTACAGCAGATGAAGTTTGTTGCACAGGGTGTACATACACTTCGTATGCATCATCTGTAATGTCAACAACAAGGTCTGGAGCAAGCGGCTTGGCTTTAGGTCAAACTTATTATCATAATGGTGGAACGGGAGCTCCTGTAATAAATAATTTTGTATATTCAGACGATAAAGGAACGACTAAACTAGGAATAGGTTATTATAAGATTAGTGCTACTTTATTAATATATGTTAATAATGACGGAATGGTAACAGAAACTTTTTTATAATTATATGGCAACTGATAATACATTTTATATAAACGCAGTTACTTTTGCAGCAGCAACAGCAGTGTATACTGACCCTGCTTTAACTACATTAGCAGCTGACGGATTTTATCAAGCTCCTATTGAAGGAGTTGCAACTTATAGAGAACTTACGGGTGGTGTTCTAGCAGCAGCAGCTAATTGCACTTGTGCAGTAAGCCAGGTGTTAGAATTTAATACTACTCCTTCTGATTTATGTTGTATAAGTCAAACAGGAGTTACTTATTTTATTGATAAAGGAACTACTTTTGACACTACTACTGGACTTTATACTGATGCAACAGGGCAAACTAAAGCTCCTGATGATACTTACAGGGTTAGTGGTACTAATACTTTTAGAGTGCAAAGTGGAGGAACTTTAGCAGCAACAGCAACATGTCCAACTTGTCCTGTAGCGTGTGGAGCAATATCTATACCTAGTGGGGTTAAGGGATCATATAGTTTAAACGTAACTTTAGGCAGTGACTTAGGTGCAATTGTAGTTTACTTTAATCCTTTTAGTGTCCCTGATGGAGTTAGAGGTGTTTACAATGGTGTAAGTTATAATGCATTATCTGCGCCAAATGATGGTTATATTAAAACAACAAGTGGTGTTGCTAATGCGTTTACAATTATAGGTAATGCAGCTGACGCATGCCTTCCGTCAATACCTAACACTACTTTATATGATTATTTTGATGAAATAGTTAGTAATGCATGGGTACAAAACGGAACAGAATCTGTAACTATAAATACTGGAGATGTACAGGGTGGGGGTTCAAGTGTGTTTAGTACTATGGTAATTCCAAAGCCAACTGCTAATCCTACGACTATGGATTTAAAAGCATTAGGCCCTTGTACAGGAACATTATTTTCATTAGACATCGCTTGTCCAGCAGCCTTACCGTCATGGTCAACGAGCACAATTGCACAAAACGGCTCATCGGCATCTGCATGTGCGGGTTCGGGAGCAACAGGATTTTTTGCTAAACAATATACTGATAGAAATAATGCTGGCGTGGTATTACCTATACTTCATAACTGGGTATTTTCAGATAATACAGGAGCAACAGTGTTGCCTAATGGATTTTATAAAATAACCGCAACTACTGTAGCTCAAGTAGCTAATGGCGTGGTTACAGCAATTACAACTTGCGCTTCATCTTCATCTTATTCTAGTTCAACTATACAATCTACAACAGCTTTAGCTTGTAGTAGCACAGCAAATCAAACGTATTATCACAGTGGATCTGGAGCACTTCCAGCTTCTGGAGAATTCGTTTACTCTGATGCAGCTTTAACTACTGTTTTAGGAAATGGGTTTTATAAACTTAATACAACATCGTTTTTAGAGGTTACAAGCGGAACAGGATTAGTTTCTGGGCCTTCAAGCTTTGCCTTTCAAACAGCTTGGTCTGGTGGATTGCGAGATTCAGATGGAAACACAGCGTGTGGTTTTGCTTTAAATCAAAATTATTTTACTAATGATGCTACTGGAGGTATGGCTACAGGAGATCCTTCACCAAGAATTAGTGACTTAGTTTATTCAGATGCGTGTGGTAACAATCCATTACCTGCTGGATTTTATAATAGCGCAACTAATGATTCTGGTCAAACTTACACAGATATTTTAGAAGTAGCATCTTCTCCGGCTGGAGAGGTGGTAGATCTTATTAAGTGTACTCCTACTACAAGTTATACTAGTGGCGCTAAACAAACATCAGTAATTTTAGCTTGTCCTACAACTGTAAATTTACCTTATTTTCATAGTGGAGCAAGTGCTTTGCCAGTTGCTACTAATTTTGTTTATTCAGATAGTTTTGGACAAACCACTTTAGCAGCTGGATTCTATAAATTAACAGGAACCACTTACATTCAAGTAAATGCAGCTGGAGCCGTTACTTTAGTTGGAACATTTTCTTTAGGAACGTCTTGGTCTAGTAGTGTAGTAGCGGCTGATATAAACGCTGCGTGTGCATTATCAACAAGCACAACCTTTACACATGATAATAATTCTGGTGACCCTATAGTTAATGATGCTTGTTATACAGACGCTTGTAAAACTACTGCATTAGCTAATGGATTCTATAAAACTAGCAATAACACTGTTATAAGTATTACAGGTGGAGCTGGTAATGTAGTGGCTGTAACTTCTTGTGTAACATATTATCCTTTTTCAGTTCACGAAGTAGCTAATCCTACTTTAGCTTGTACTTACAGCGGGACATTAGACGAAACAATTTACACCACGATTGCAACAGGCCCAGCACCAAATATAGTTATTTACAGTGATCAATCTGGAACTGTAGTGCCATCGGGTGTTTATGTGAATCAAGTAACTGGAACGAACGCATATTTTTCAACTAACGGAACATCAGTAGATAGTAACGGAGTAGTATCATGTCCTTAAATAAATAATTATGGCAGACAAAACTTTATCATATAGTGGAAGTGGGAGAGCCCCAGGGTGGCCTTCATTTTATTCTTTTATTCCTGAATACATGAAAGGAATGAACGGATATTTTTATTCATTTAAAGGAGGCAACTTATATAGGCACAATACTAATGACACTAGAAATAATTACTACGGTGTTCAATACAGTTCTAGTATTAAAAGTGTCTTTAATCCTGAGCCTAGTTTATCTATTAAGCTTTTTAAAACCATGTCTTATGAAAGCGACAGCAACTGGTCTGTTAGTCTAAATACAGACTTAAGTTCTGGATCAATGCTTGCAACTTATTTTGAACAGAAAGAAGGAGAATGGTTTTCTTATATAAGAAGCAACGCATCAACAGTAGACTGGAAATTAAGATCAGCTCAGGGAGTTGGAATTGCCTCTTTAGTAACAGGCCTACCTTCAGCTAGAGTTATAGAGTTTGCTGAACCTATAGGAAGTATTGTAAATGTTGGTGACGTTTTATATGTATCGACTAACAATAATGGAATTTATTCTAGTCCTAAAATAGCCGCACCTATATTATCTAGAACAAGCAACACACTAACTGTTGATGTTTCTATTGATACTCCACCACAAAATCCATTACCAACAAATCCAACAACTGATTCCGCTATATTAGTTTACAAAAACAGCGTAGCAGAGTCAAACGGAGCTAGAGGTTATTTTATGGAATTTACAATGACTAACGGATCTACAAGTGCAGTAGAGTTGTTTTCTGTTGGTAGCAGTGTTATGAAAAGTTATCCTTAGAATTTGTTATCTTTGCTTATATTTGAGCAAATGCAATTACAAAAAAATCATGTTGGTCAAGAAATGTTAAAGAGTATACCTTTGATAAGAGGTATAATGTGGGAGAAGATAGAAGAGTTTGGAAAAATGATGGCTTCAAACATTGAAGGTTGTATTACACATACTCCTGGCAATAAGCAATCAAAAGAAATGCAAGAAGCGTTTCCTGTTAAACAACACTTAGAAAACGGACTTTACACTAGAGAGGTTTTAATGCCTAAAGGAAGTTTAGTGATTAGTTTAATACATAAACAAAATCATCCTTCTTTTTTTTTAGAAGGAGAAATGTCCATCTTAGCGGATAATGGTGAGGTTAAAGAGTTAAAAGCTCCCATGAATTTAAATACAAAAATTGGAACTCAAAGAGTTGCTTACATGCATGAAGACTGTAAGTGGATTTGCGTGTATAAAACAGATGCAACTACTTTTGAGGAAGCAGAAGTTGATGTGTATACTAATAATTACAGAGAGCTTCCGATAGAATTAATAAATAATAATAAATTATTATGGCAGGAATAGGTATAGCAATAGCTGGGTTAGCGGTAAGCGGAGCAAGCGCAGGAATGGGTTTTGCTCAAGCTTCAAAAGCTAGAAAATTAGCAGCTCAAGAAAATCAAAAGGCTGAAAGATTAATGAACGAGGCTAGAGCAAAAGCTGAAAAAAATGTATATGAAGGACTGCAAATTCCTATGGAAGCTTACAATAGAGAGTTTAGAGAAAACACTGCTCAACAAATGCAAAACGTACAATCGCTTCAGGAAGCTGGGGGAAGAACTTTAGCAGCTGGAATTGGTAAAGTTGCTGGACAGGGACAACAAGGTAATGCTGAAATTCAAGGAAGATTAGGTCAAGCTCTTTATGATAATGACAAAATGAAGGCAGATGGTGCACAAGATGTAAACCAACAATTAATACAAATGGATGTTGGTCAGTCATCAAGTGCAACTAGAAAGGCGGCAGATTTAAAAACTGAGGCCGCTCAAGCAACGCAAGGTGCTATATCTTCAGTAGGTTCAGCATTAAGTTATGGTACCGCTGTAGCAGCACCTTTATTTCCTAATAATGCAAGTACTACTGCTGATATATTAAAGCAACAAAACTTAGTTATGGGGGATAGAGCTTCTGGACAACCTCTAACCAAAACTCCTTTGAATTCAATGCAAGGTGGAAAAACAATTCAAAACCCAATGAATGATGAAAATTACTGGAACTCTATGATGTTAAAGTATGAAGAAAATCTAAAGAAAGCCAACAAGACCCCTTAATAAAATCATTATGGCAGAAGAAAAAACTAAACTAGAAGATTACCAGCCAGGATTTGTTGATGAATCCCTGCAAAAAACAGTTAAAAAAAACAACTCTGTTAGAGTTAATAGTTATGACACTTATGTTTCTAGGAACGTAAGTGAAGATACTTTAAACTGGAATACAGTAGCTAAAACCATTACAGGACAATTAAATGCTATTGCTAAAGACAGGAAAGATAGAAAACAAAACATAGTAGATCAAACTCAAAAAGCGATAGGCATCTTAGAAAATATTGATGACTATACAAATGCTAATGTAAATAATGCTGTAATAGATATGGCCCAAGGCATTAAAGAACAACTTTTAATTCGTAACAAGTTAGTAGAATCAGGTGCTATAAAGCCTGTAGATTATTTAAAATTTGTAGAAGCAGCTAAATCTCAAATGAAGACTTGGGGAGTTGCATCTAAAAACTTTGAAACTGATTATGTAGCACATCTTGAAAGGCAAGAAAATAACACAGCTGCTGCTGATGAAACTTTTAATGCAGAATCCTATTATGGGTTTGGCAATATGAATGAGGTAAAAAGTTTTGTGTCTCCAACAGGAAAGGCTTATTTGGTTAAAGTAGATCCTAAAACAGGAGCGATGCCAGATTTTGATAAAGAACCAGGTAAATTTTTACCTGTTCAAACTATGAACGGAAGAAATAAGTTTACTGCGGAAAGAATACAATTTGATATAAGAGAACAGGTAAAAATTCAAACCGCAGAAATGGGGGTATTTTTAAGAGAGTCTTTAATAGATACCGAGACTTTTGAAGGTGGTGTTATTAAATTAACAAAAAAAGGATTAGCTGCATTAAACGATCCTTATAATAAAGATATAAAAGCTAAATGGTTAGCATACAAGAAGTCAGTTGAAAATAGAATTGTAGGAGAGGAAGATGATCAGCGTCTAGCTAATATTTTAGTTCAGTCACAATCAGGATATAATTATGCTACTAGTGTTAAACAGTACAAGGAAAAATATGGAGATGACTTAAGTAAAATGATTATTTTAGATATGACAAACATGCCTCCTACTTACACCTTTGGGAAGGATGGCAAAGAAGAGGAGAAGATGCGAGCAGAAGCTAAAAGATTAGTAAATGAAGAAATTGATTTCCAAATAGGAAGTTCTGAGGAAAAAACTTTAAGCCCTGAACCTTTGAGTACAGATACAAGAACAAATCCAGGCGGGAATATAACCCCAAAAGATAAAAGAGATGCTACGACTGATTTTGCCGTAAGATTAGTAAATGGTGACCTATCAGCTATAAATGATTTAGAGTCAACCCCGGCTTTTAATCAAATACAGCAAATAGAAATGACAAAAAGAGACGGAACTGTAATAGATATGAGAAGTGCAGACTATGATGTAAATGAAGTAGATAATATATATGTATCATCTTTAAACAAAGATGGTAATATAATCAGACTCAAAATAGAAACTAAACAAAAAGATAGAAAGGGTGCTTTTATAATGGTAGATGTTTTGGACAGTAAGGGTAAACCTACAGGGAAAAAAGTTGCTAAGTCTAAATCTTCAAGAGAAATAACGGGAGAAATATTAACTAAAATAGGTGTTGATGCAAGAGATAGAGAAAGGTATTTAGAAGAGTACGATGATAGAGATAATACCGGCTATGGTGAATTTAAAGGTGTACCTTCGTTTAATAGAAATTTAGGAGAGCTAAGTGGGACAGGATCTCTTGAAGTTACATACAAAAAACAAAAATACGCCTTAAGCACTATAGTTCAAGCAATATTTGACGGAAAAAATGATGATGAGGATATGTCTGCGATAATTGCAGAAATCATGAATGTAGATGATAAGGATGCTGATGCCGCAGAGAAAAAGAGATTAAAACAACAAGAGTTAATAGATGCTAAATGGAAAGTGGCTAACAACTTTGTGAATGAAAAGTATAATGGACTTTTACAAGGCAAGAAGTTTAGGTTAGAAAAAACTGGAGATGCTTTATCTTTTTACTATGACAATACTAAATATTCTTTAAAAATAACAGCTGCTGCTGCACAGGGAAACTTTCCTGCTTTGATGGATGAAATAGACACAAAACTTACATCTTTAGGCAATCAAAAGAAAGCGCCAGGTGACGAAATTTTTGAAAATCAATAAAATGGATAAACTGCAAAAAATATACGACTTATATCTTTCGAAAGGATTAATATCTGAAGCGATTAATATAGAATCTTTTTCATCAAGCAATCCTGAACAAATTCAAAAGTTATATGATTTAGGTAAAGATAATGGATTGTTTCAAGCCACTGATATAAATGTTTTTTCTTCAGCCTGGGATGAAAAAAAAAATCCAATTTCGAGTGGAGCTGGCACTGGGCAAGAGGAAAATACGGAGTCTACTACAGAAATCGTACAAGAAGATGGTTCTTTGGTTTCTGGAGAAAAACCAGTTAGGGAGTTAAGTTCAATCGAACAAAAGTATCAAGAATCTGGAGAAGAAGCAGTTTATGAAACGGTAAACATTCCAGGGGGTGGTAGTTACAGAAAAAAAGTAGGGGTAGTTTATAATCAACCTTTGATAGATGAATTAATGGTTGAGCCTGGTGTAAAGGCAGCTTTAGATGCAAGTAAAATCACTGCTTTTGATATTAAAACCGCTGCTAGTAATGATCCATCTAGTGCGAAATTCCGCGCGAAAGTTGATGAG
>Ga0209482_1001870_pt1 | contig 13751 bp, 11 predicted proteins | sample CoawatmetaG10DNA_FD_187512 | JGI IMG/M metagenome (GOLD analysis project Ga0209482, IMG submission 187512) | Marine microbial communities from the West Antarctic Peninsula - Coastal water metaG104-DNA (SPAdes) (version 2) | ecosystem: Environmental > Aquatic > Marine > Coastal ...
GTTGTTTATAGGTCGCTTCAAGCAAACCCTGTTTACCTCCAAAATAATGATGTATTTGAGCATGATTTACTCCAGCATGAAGCGCAATATCTCTTATGGATAATTGATTAGGGCCGATGGTGCCAAGCAATTCTGCTGCAGAATCAATCAGTTTTTTTTCAACGTTTTTACGACCTTTTGAATTAGCTTTTTTCATAGGATCTTAAGAAATGGTGCCATTGATATTATTATGAAGTTTATTGCTTAACTTATCGATCTTTTGGATGATTGAGTGATGATCACAGCAACCATATACATGACGATCTGGACGAATAATTACTGCAGATATATTATGTTTTTTTTGCCACTCCACAAAGCTCTTATCTGCATTAAATTGGTGATCGGGACTTAAGAGATGAATATTTCCATCGAAAATTTTAACGCTATCCAATGATTTAATCTTATTAAAAACTTCTTGATCTTGGTTGAAAACAAGCAATGAAAATTTGTACCCAATGTATTGATCGAATGCTTTATCTTCAATTGTTATATTGGTATCAGGCTGAGGTATCACAATGCCATTTGCTTTATTTTTGAATAGCGTTTTATCAATCAATCCTTCTTTGATAGGCCAAGGATGATAAAACTGAAAAAAATTGAGCAATGCGGGAAACTGTCTTGCGCAATTAAGAATAAAATCTCTTACTAAGGCAACATATTTATTCTGAGTCCCAACAATATTTCCTTGCTTAATGGCTGTCTCCGTAACAGACTTAACTATTGCTTTTCTTTCAAGGGAATAAGTATCCAATATTTTTTTTGAATATGTGCCATTGATCACTCCAGTTAATTTCCAATGAAGGTTGTAAACATCTTTTACACCCTGGCATAAACCCTGACCTAAAAAAGGTGGCATCTGATGTGCAGAGTCTCCTAACAAAAAACAATTATTCGATTTAAAATTATCTGCAATGAGACCATGAAATCTGTACTTACTTGCTCGCAATAATTTACCAGTTGATATGTCTAGATCAGCATTTATTCTCCAAGCATGAGGTCTCATCATTTCTCTGATATTCTGTTCGTCCTCCATCTCAGCTTGATTGTCATCAGAGTTGTATTTAAATTCCCATCTTATATGTCGACCCATAATGGGTGCTAGAGTGGTTGGTCTCTGATAGTCACATATTTGATGAGGCGAGCATTGAATCTCATACTTTGGATCTAACTCATAATCAACCACGATCCAATCCTGCTCGCATTTATAGTCGAAAGAGGGGATGCTTAGTTTTTTTCTTACAAAACTATCAGCACCATCGCAAGCCAACAAATACGTAGATGATATTATCTCTGTGTTATTTGTTAGATTGTTAATAACTGTTAATTCATTGTTATTTTCAGTTGCAATGAGACCGCTTAAAGAGCTGCCAAGCTTAAATGTAATATTTTTGTATAACTCTGCTCTTGATCTTAAGGTTCTCTCTAAATTTGGCTGGCTAAATCCTACAGTTTCAGAATATCCGTTTGGAGTTGAATGCTCTGTGAAATCTACATATACAAGTTTTTGACCCTTTTTATTGATGAATGTTAAACCATCTATTGGATTAACTGGAATATCGTTAATAATTCCACACGATTGAAAGATTCTTTGTGCTTGGCCATCTAGAGCAACAGCTCTTGGTATGTCCCATATTTCCTTTTTAGGCTCGATGACCACGATATTAAGATCGCTTGATCCAAACATGTTTGCTGCCATAGCACCCACAGGTCCGTATCCAATTATTGCTATGTCGTAGTGCATTTAGTTGATAAACTTAAACATTGATTAATTTTAGTCAAGTGGTTAGGATAGTCAATATTATTTACTATAAATATTTAGTGCTTGTGTTTGGAGCAGATAGGAGTTTTTCATGTACAAAGTAGACAATTTTATTAACGGTGAGGCAAGTTTAGTCTCTAGTGAATCCTCATCCATTGTTAATCCTTCTTATGGAACCGTGATTGGTGAGGTTTTATATGCCACCAAAGACAGTGCAAATGCTGCAGTAGAATCTGCCTATGAAGCATCTAAGGCCTGGGCCAAAACTGGACTAAGCTTCAGAGCAGAATTAATTCTTAAGTTTAGACAAGGCATAATCAATAGATCGAGTGAAATTGTTGATATTTGTATCAGTGAAGCAGGTAAAACAAGACCGGATGCAGAGGCTGAGCTTGATAGGGCAGTTCAAGCATTAACTCATGCTGCTGGTGTTCAACACTTTTTCCCAACTAACTATAGTCAAAATGTTGCTGGTGGTATTGATATAGCTGATTTAAGGTTTCCTATTGGTGTTGTTGCCGGAGTGGGTCCTTTTAATTTTCCAATCTTAATTCCGATATTGCATAGTGCCATGGCTTTAGTTACTGGTAATACTTATATTGCTAAGCCAAGTGAAAAGGTTCCATCAATCTCTAGGCTGTATGCAGATATATGGAAAGAAGCTGGATTACCAGATGGTTGTTATAACGTTATTAATGGTGAAAAAGAAATAGTAGAGCTTTTAGTCCGTCATGAAAAAGTTGATGGCTTAGCTTTTATTGGCAGTACAACTGCCGCAAAGAGCTTAAAAATGCTGGGAGTTGAACACAATACAAAAGTTCAAGCCCTTGGTGGTGGAAAAAATCATATGATTGTACTTCCTGATGCAGACTTAGATATGTCAGCAGATGCTGCAGTATCTGCAAGCTTTGGAGCAGCAGGTCAAAGATGCATGGCTGTATCTGTTGTTGTGGCTGTTGGTGATATAGCAGATGACTTGATTTCCAAGATCAAAGCAAGAATGCCTGATTTAGTTATGGGAGTAACAGATGATGAGAAGACACAGCTCGGTCCAGTTATATCTCAAGCAAATAAAGATAGAATCTATTCATTTATAGATAGTGCTGAGCCAGATGGAGCATCGCTAGTTGTAGATGGGAGACATAGATCCAATTTATTAGAAGGGTGCTTTGTTGGTCCTACATTAATAGATAATGTTAAGCCAGGAATGTCAGTTTATGAAAATGAAATTTTTGGACCTGTATTGTGCTTTGTCAGAGCTAAAACTTACGATGAAGCTATGAAAATAACTCACAGCCATCAACTTGGGAATGGTGCTGCTTTGTTTACTCGTGATGGCGGTGTTGCAAAAAAATGGTCAGAAGAAATTCAAGCTGGCTCTGTTGGTATAAATGTTCCAATTCCATTGCCAACATACGCCCATAGCTTTGGTGGCTGGAAGGACAGTGGCTTTTCTGAAACTAAAGCATTCGGACCATCATCGATAGATTTTTATACAAAGACTAAATCTTTAACTACTCGATGGCCTGATCCAGCTGACAGTAAGGTTGACTTAGGGTTTCCTAGAAATAATTAACAAGACTTTTTAGATCTTACAGGGATATTTGAATCTGTATAATTTAACATAATATATATTATGCGAACCTAATAATAGCATGGTTCCGTTAAGAAGCTTTATTGCCCCATAAATACATCTTTTTTCCAAAGACCAGTTTGATTTCGACCATCGGTCCATGTGTAAGTGCCCTGTCCATGTTTTAATCCTTCCTTGAACTCACCAACATACTTATCTCCATCTGGAGAGATTAAGATACCCTGACCACTTTGTTTGTTTTTACTGAACCCGCCTGTGTATTTACCGCCATCACTGAAATATTGGGTTCCTTCTCCATCCAAGGCATCATCCTTAAACTCTCCAATATATTTACCTCCGTCATCCCATGTGAATATGCCTGATCCGTTATACATTGAGTTATTAAAACCACCTACATATTTGCTGCCATCTTCAAAAGTAAGGGAGCCCTGTCCGTGCTGTTTGCCATCTTGCCAGTCTCCAACGTAAGTTCGATCGTACAATACTTCAGTGCCATAGCAATTATCAAAGATTCCAGAAATAGAGCAGTCAGGTAATGCAGCGGCACCTCCAACGTAAAAAAGAAATAAAAAAGTCTTTAAGTAATGTATTTTCATAAGTTTATCTTTGTTCTATTTCTAATAATTGTCAAATGAGTTCCTAGCATGTGTGAGCTCACTAAGAAGTTATAAAAATCTTGCTAGAAGAAGCATAAAAATTAATAAAATAGCTATAATATTCTTAGATGACTTCTTCATTTATACCTTACCACTAATATATCCTGGCCCTCTAAGAACCTTGCCAGGCTTATTGCCATTATGAACTCCTTGCTCAACAACAATCACTCCATTCACTATTACTGAGTGAATTCCTTCAGCATATTGATGGGGATCCTCAAAAGTAGCCTTATCAATGATTGCCCTTGAATCAAAGACAGTAATATCGGCATAATAGCCCTCTTTAATTAACCCTCTTTTATTTATCGATAATATTCTTGCTGGTAAACTTGTCATTTTTCTTATTGCTTCCTCGAGGCTTATAATATTACGTTCTCTGACGTAACTCCCTAATACGCGGGCAAAAGTTCCATAGGTTCTAGGATGTGGTGAACCAACACCAAAGACTGTTAAAGGGCCATCAGATGCTATAGATGTCATTGGATGCTGCATGATTAAATCAACATCATCAGAGTCAATAGCATGGTAAACAGCGGAAGCCCCTCCTCCTTTAATTATCTCAAGGACAACCATTGCTGCGTTGAAAGGACTTGGCTCTAGATTCCTTTCAATACAAAGCTCAGCAAGGTTTTTACCCTCCATTGATGTATTCCAAGAACTTTTTGATATGAATATATTTCTAGGATGCCCTCCACCCCTATCAAACAATATCCTCTCAATAATCCCATTAATTATAAGTTGGCGTGTCTTTGGATCGTCTATACGTTTTAGGAGATCTTTTCTGCCACCTGCTTGAGCCCATTGTGGTATCAAGGCTCTAATAGACGTTTGAGACGCTGTATATGGGTATTGATCAATGCTGACCTTCACACCATCTTCAATAGCGTTATCTACTAATCTTAAGGTCTCTTTTGATAGTCCCCAATTATCTTTACCTATAATCTTATGGTGAGTGATCTGAACTGGAATCTCAGCTTTAATGCCAATATTTATTGTTTCGTTTACTGATTTCAACACATCGATTGCTTCTTCTCTCATATGGGAGATATAAATACCCCCATAGCTAGAAGCAACCTTAGATAGCTCAATTACCTCGCTAGTTGTGGAAAAGCTACCGGGTACATAGAAAAGACCGGTAGATATTCCTAATGCGCCGTCTTCCATAGCTTCTTGAATCAGTAGCTTCATCTTAGATAGTTCAGCAGCTGTCGGATCTCTATTCTCCAAGCCCATAACCTCTTGTCTAATTGTCCCTTGACCAACAAATACCGCCCAATTTGGACTAATTTTAGTACTTTCTATTTTTTGGTAATGCTCATCAATTGGATACGGCGATGAACCGTCGTTACCATCAGTTAGGGTTGTTACTCCTTGCAGCAATGAACTCTCGGCTGTTGGAACGTCAAAAATACCTCTTCTTGCGTGAGTATGTGAATCTATAAAACCTGGGGATACGATCAAATTATTCGCATTTATGGTTCGTCTTGAGCTTAGAAGAGAAAGATCTCCAATCTTAACAATTCGATCGTTAATAATTCCTATGTCACCTTTATATGACTCATCGCCAGAGCCATCAACTATAGTCCCATTAATAATAACTATATCAAAGTCTATCTTGGAGCATGATGCAAAAATAGAGAAAGTAATAATGATCTGTAAAATTCTCATTTTCATAAATTAATATTACAGCAATATTGATTCCAATGAAGATTGTTCTAAATCGTTATTTTTTGTCTATGTAAATTTATTTCAATTTTAAAAATAATGCCTACAATATAGTTTATGCATAAATTACTCACACCCCTGCTATCAATAATTCTATCCTCATCACTTTTTTCAGAGGTTCTGATGAACCCGACAAGTGTTTCAAAGGATCTATATCCTAATAAAATATTAGATGGGAATTACTCAACCAATGTACCTAAACCCAAGGAATTTCTAGGGTTTAATTTGGGAGAACGAGTTGCAACACCAGCTCAAATATCTTCAGCTATCTTAAATTGGTCAACAGCTTCTGAACGACTAAAAGTAATCGAGTACGCAAAAACACATGAGGGCCGCCCTCTTTACTCTGTATTCATATCATCTCCAAATAATATTAATAATTTAGATGGAATCAAAGAGAATATTGAGATGCTTTCTGATGCTAGAGGAATAAACGACAGACAGGCTCAAGTTATTATTAAAAATATTCCTGCTGTTGCTTGGATGGCATATTCTATTCATGGTAATGAGACTTCCGGAGCCGATGCAGCACTTGGATTAATTTATCACCTAATTGCAAGCGAAGATCCTGATGTTATAAATTTATTAGAGAATATGGTGGTAATCGTTGATCCAATGATGAATCCGGATGGTCGAGATAGATTTGCTAAATCATTAGATCAATATCGTGGTACAGCCCCTAATTATGATGATCAGTCTCTTCTTCACACAGGAGATTGGCCCTATGGTCGAACGAATCATTATTATTTTGATTTAAATCGTGACTGGTTTTATCTCACGCAGCCAGAAACACAAGGTCGTGTTGCTTTAATCAATCAATGGAGACCTCAAATTTTAGTTGATGGTCATGAAATGGGTCCTCAAGATACCTTTATGACAGGTCCTCCAAGGGAACCAATTAACAAAAATATTGATCCCAATCTAATTAAATGGGGTAATAAATTTGCTAATGATCAAGCAAGTGCTTTTGATAAAAGAAATTGGCGTTTTTATACAGGAGAATGGCATGAAGACCTTTATCCAGGATATTCGTTCTATGCTCAGTTTAGGGGTAGTCTGGGGATTTTATATGAGCAATCAAGAATGGCTGAAGATGGGGTTAGAAGACCCGAAGGTACCATTCAATCATACAAAGAGTCTGTTCATCATCAATTCATCAGTTCAATTGCTAACCTTAGGACTCTAAAAGTTAACTCAAAAGAAATGTATCAGGATTACTGGAATGGAAGAAAATATAATATCTCTAAAAATAGCGTTTATGCCAATCAAACTTTTGTAATACTGCCTACCAAAAATCATGGGCGCTTAAATGCTTTAGCAAAAAAATTAAGAGCTCAAGATATCGAGCTTTTTACAAATAATAATTCTATTTCAGTTAAGACAGCATTAAATCAATCTGGCAAATCACTAGAAGATTTTATGATTCCGGAGGGTAGTTTGATTATCCCAAATAATCAGCCTGAAGCCCCTCTAATTTCTGCAATATTAGAGTTTGATGCAGATATCAATGAATCTGTATTACTGGAGGAAAGACAAGAAAATTTGCGAGATGGCTCATCAATCATGTATGACACTACTGCATTTAATTTTTCAATGATGTTTGGTCTTCCAGCGATCTCTGTTCCTGAAAACATTGCGAATAATTTAAATAACTGGCAACCCCACCCTACTAATATTGAAATAAATGATAAAGCAATTATGTGGGCAACAGACGGGCAAGATGACCGATCCGTTGCATTTGCTGCAAGATTAATGGAAAAAAATATACAGGTTCGAATTATTGATAAGCAGGCTGTACTTTCTGGCCATGAGCTATCAAGAGGAAGTGTAGTAGTTTTAGAAATAGATAATCCTAAAAATAAAAATTTAATAAATCAAATTAAGGCAGTAGCTACAGGGTTGGATATTTCATTGCATTCATTGGAGTCAGGCTTTGGTAATGAAGAATTACCAGATTGGGGTGGAAGACATTTTAGGTTACTGGAAAGACCTCAAATAGCAATATTAAGCCACTCAGGCTTTAGCTCTTATGATGTTGGAGTGAGCTGGTGGTCTCTTGATCATCATCTTGGAATTAGACATAGTCAGATCAATTCATCTTTTGCTGGTTATGCAGATTTAAGACGATACAACACTATTATTATGCCAAGTGGGTCTTCTAGTATGAATGCCACTAATACAAAAGCCCTAATGGATTGGGTTGCTCAAGGAGGAACACTAATCGCTAACAATCGAAGTACTAGATTCTTAGCTTCAAATGCAGAAATTGGAAGTGTGAGAATGATCCAAGATACGTTTGAAAATAGTAATGACTATAATTTTGATCTACTGAGAGAAACATCCGCAATAAATAATGAAATTAATAAAAAAAATATTCAAGAATATTCATTAGACTTAAAAATTGAATATCCCTGGGAATCAGCGGAAGAAAGACTGTCTCAGGAAGAATTGGAATTCCGAGATGAATGGCAGTCTATTTTCATGCCCTCTGGAGCCATGGTTGCAGGTCGTGTTGATAACAAACATTGGCTAAGTTTTGGAGCGCCTGATGTTTTACCAATTTTATATGGTAATTATCCAGTGCTCATGACCGGAAGGAACGCTGAGGCTGTTATAAGAATTGGTTCATATGAAGAAAACAATGAAGCTCAAGACTATCGCACCATTAACTGGTCTACTATTCCTCCGGGCAAGGATCTTAATATCAGAATGAGTGGTCTGGTTTGGCCAGAAGCAGCTCAAAGAATTGCTAATTCAGCGTATTTAACAAGGGAAAGAGTTGGTAAAGGACAGATCATATTGTTCTCTGGGGAACCTAATTTTAGGGGGTCAGCTAGAGGAACCAATCGACTCTGGTTAAATGCTGTAGTTTATGGAGCTGGCCTAGGTACCGCATCTAGGATTGCTCCATAAAGATATTTAGTTCTCTAATAATTTTATGAGGCTAGAAGTATCTAATTGGCCATCTCCGAGCGTTGATAACTTCTTGTAGCTCTGAAGAACGGACTTAGTTGAAGACAATTGAATGCCGAGGTCCTTTGAATGATCTATAGCAATTTTGAGGTCTTTTATCATAAGATCTACTGCAAATCCAAAATCAAATTCACCATTAACCATTGTTTTAAATCGATTATCCATCTGCCAGGATTGAGCAGCACCCCCAGAAATAGCATCAAGAACTTTAGTCATATTTAAATTAGATTTTTTTCCTAAAGAAACTCCCTCAGATAAACCTTGAAGGAGGCTACCAATACATAGCTGATTAACCATTTTAGTTAATTGACCATGGCCGCTTGGCCCAATATGAACGATGTTGTTTGCATAGGACTGCATAAGGTTATTAATTTGCATAAGTTTTTTCTTAGGTCCCCCAAGCATTATAGACAAAGCACCATTTATCGCACCTGCCTCTCCCCCGCTAACAGGAGCATCAAAAAATGATATTTTTTTATCTAGGATTTTAGGATGCTGAGAGATTGCTGTAACTAAGTTTAAGGATGTTGTTGAGTGATCAACAATAAAAGAATTAGTTTTAAGAAAGTTTAGAAAGTTACTTTCAAGAATTACAGAAGCAATAGAAGCATCATCCTTTAAGCATGTTATCAACCCATCAAATTTAACGGAGCAGTTATCTAGATCTATGAGTTGAGTCCCATTATATTTCTTAACCCATTTTGTCGAGACTGTTGATGTTCTATTAAACACATAAATATCTAGATTACGATTCTTGGATAGATGACCAGCCATGGGAAAACCCATGGTTCCAAGGCCTGCAAATAGGTATTTCGGCTTAGATTTTTGCAAGCTGTGATTCCGCAGATGAAACATCAAGAGCACCGCCCTCTTCTACGTCTATCGATTTAATAATACTATTCTCAATAGCCATAGCAAACCTCATGCATCGCTTGCCAAGACCAAAACCAGATGCATCCATCACCAATTCAAGTGCTTCCGTTAACTCGCCATTTCCATCAGCAATCATGTCGATGCCATCAGCATTTGATGCTTCAGACCATGCCTTCATAACAAAGGGATCATTCACTGATATGAAGACAACTGAATACCCTTTAGCTTCAAAACTAGAAAGATGCTCTATGTAACCTGGTAAATGTGACACATGACAAGTAGGTGTAAAGGCTCCTGGAACTCCTACTAGCATTACTTTTTTATCTGCCAAGTATTCGGATGAATCAACCTCTTGTAATGCACCGGCCACAACCAAGCGTAATGTTTGAACTGGAAAATTGCTGTTAACTTCTATGGTCATAATAACTCCTTTAATTTTTATAAATTCTAACCTATTTTAAGCGATAGTATATTTATATTCTTGTTCTATTGTTTTAGCATGCTAAAACAGATAGAATCCTTTTTATGAAATTACCAAATATTATAAATGAACTCAAATCACCGAAAGAAGTTGAAAACTTCATAAAAGATTTATGCACTCCATCGGAGATAAAAGCAATAAATGAAAGGTGGGAAGTTGCGCAATTGCTCTATAAGAAAGATAAAAGTTATAGAGAGATTGCTGCCGAATTAAAGACATCAACAGCAACCGTTACACGAGTAGCAAGATTCCTATTTTCTGAGTCAAATAATGGGTATCAAAATGCATTTAAAAGAATCAAATGAAATATAAAAAAATTACTATCGCAATACAGAAATCAGGCAGGCTATCAGATAATAGCAAAAATTTATTAGAGAAGTCTGGCATTAATTTTCGTACATCAGGTGAGAAACTTTTAGCTCGATCTTCAAATATGAACATAGATATTTTACTTGTTCGTGATGATGATATTCCCTCACTTGTTTCTAAGGGTGTAGCCGATTTAGGTATTGTCGGTGAAAATGTCTTAGCAGAACAGACGTCAACAAATACTCAACTCAAAGCTCACACTATTTTATCTTTAGGTTTTTCAAAGTGCTCATTGGCATTCGCGAAACCCTCCTCCTCAAAAATGAAAAATTTAAGTAATAAGGCCATTGCAACGTCTTATCCTGGTCTAGTTAAAAAATATCTAAAGCAAAATAAGATCAAAGCAGAGATTATTAAAATTAATGGTTCTGTGGAGTTAACACCCTATATTGGGATAGCAGACTGTATATGCGATCTTGTCTCCTCTGGCGCAACCTTAGAGGCTAATAACCTTATTCAATTTAAGACTCTGATGACCTCTGAAGCTGTTCTCATTGCAAATGAGAGCAGGAAGAATATACAAGAACCAAAGGTTTTAAGTTTAGTAAAGAGGTTTGAGGGAGTTATTAACGCAGCAGAAAGTAAATACGTGATGCTGAATGCTGAAGAAAAATCAATTAATAGAATTTGTAAACTACTGCCAGGAGCTGATTCCCCAACTATTATTCCCTTACAAGAAAAAGGCAAAGTTGCCATTCATGCTCTTTGCACAGAGCCGGTCTTCTGGGAAACGATGGAGAATTTAAAGACTAGCGGAGCATCATCAATCTTGGTTATGCCTGTAGAGAAAATTCTTTACTAAAATGAAATTAATTAATAGGTCTATTAATACAAAATCCATCAATTGGTTTTCTTCGCCAGACTCCAATCGTAATATTGAGTCCGTGGTGAAGGATTTTAAAGATTTAATTCTTGCAAAAGGAACTCCTGCTTTAAAAGCTATCAATAGACAATTAGGACTGAAAGAGCTCACATCATACAAGGTTACCTCAAGGGAAATTAGTGCCTCAGAACAATCTGTTTCAGATGAACTAAAGAGCGCCGTTTTTACAGCATCAAAAAATATTCAGCTTGTGTGTGAGAGCGAAAAAATTAATCTTTCTTCAAGTCCCATTGAAACTACCAAAGGGATTAACATATGGAAAGAGTTTAGATCTATTGATTCTGTCGGTCTTTACGTCCCTGGGGGTACAGCCCCATTAATATCATCTTTATTGATGCAAATTATTCCAGCAACCGTTGCTGGGTGTTCAAATATTGTTGTTTGCTCGCCTCCAGATATCGAGGGAAAGATTTCCCCTGAGATCTTATGGATTTGTAAATTATTCAACGTCAATAATATTTATAAGGTTGGTGGAGCCCAAGCAATCATTGCGATGGCTTATGGGACTACGATAGTCCCTAAAGTTTCAAAAATATTTGGCCCTGGCAATGCTTATGTTAGCTTCGCAAAAGAACTAGTTTCTAAGGATGTAGCGATAGATTTACCAGCAGGCCCCAGCGAAGTCATGGTTGTTACAAATGATCTTAATAATGCTGCGTTAGCTGCGGCGGATGCCTTGTCTCAGCTTGAACATGGAGTTGATTCAAAGGCCTTTATTATTTCTCAAAATCTAAATGTTTTAAAAAAGGTAAAGTCCGAGGTGCTCAAGCAAAAAAAGAAATTAAAGCGAGAGTCTATCTTGAAGGAGAGCATTAAAAATCTCATTCTTATTAAGTCTAAATCTTTTACCGATACCTCTCTGCTAATCAATGAATGCGCACCAGAGCATTTAATTTTACTTGATGAGGACTTTGCTAGGCACCTTCCAACTATTAAAAATGCTGGATCAGTATTTTGCGGCTCCTTATCCCCTGAATCATTTGGAGATTATGCCTCTGGGACAAATCATGTCCTCCCAACAAACGGAAAGGCAATAACTTATTCAGGCCTAGGCATCAAAGATTTTGGTAAACAGATTTCTGTGCAAGCCGCTTCAGCAGAAGGGTTTATGAATCTTAAGGATACTGTTACCACCCTAGCCTTAGCTGAAGGACTTGATGGGCATGCTGCTGCGGTAGATGCAAGAAGAAGCCGTGTTAACGAAGCTGAGAAATCTCGGTCCTGTGCTGAGATACGCAAAACAAATGAGACGAATATTTATATTAATCTTAATTTAGATGGGACAGGTAAGTATTCTATTAATACAGGCCTTAGTTTCTTAGATCATTTATTAGAACAATTTTCTAAACACAGTAAAATTGATTTGCATTTAATGTGCGATGGAGATTTGCACATAGATGAGCATCATACGATAGAAGATATTGCCATTACTCTAGGCTCAGCCATTAATTCAGCATTGAGTGAAAGGGTTGGTATCTCTAGGTATGCAAGTGTTGAGACGCTGGTGATGGACGAAGTTAAATGCTCTGTCAGTATTGATTTAGCATCTCGGAGATACCTAAGTTTTCAATGTTCTGAGCTTAGAGAGAAAGTTGGTGATTTCCCTGGAGAAATGTTGGAGCATTTTTTTATATCCCTTATTAATTCAGCAGCATTAACCTGTCACATAGAAACAGTCGGACAAAATTCACACCACCTTCTTGAAGCGACGTTTAAAACATTTGCAAGAGCGCTTAAGCAAGCAATTATAATAGAAGGCTATGAGTCATCCTCAACAAAGGGTGTCATGTGAGCATCGCCATCATTGATTGCGGTGGAGCTAACCTTCGGTCTGTGCAACATGCTTTTCAGCTGAAGGGTTATGAGGCTAATATGACAACTGAGAAAACGCAAATAGGCCAAGCCTCACATGTTGTTATTCCTGGTGTTGGTTCAGCAGGAATGGTAATGAATGCACTTAATTCTTTGCAGCTCACGAGCCTGATCAAGGAACTCCAGCAGCCTGTATTGGGTATTTGCATTGGAATGCAGATTCTCTATGAATATTCCCAGGAACAGAACACCAAATGCTTAGGTATTATTAACGGAGAAATAAAAAAACTGCCGAGTGATCAGGGAATTAAGATTCCCCAAATGGGTTGGAATGAAGTGATCTTTGATCAAAGCGCCCTATCCAACCTAAATAATCATTACTACTTTGCAAATAGTTATTACGCCGAAGGATCTCTAGAAACTGCAGCGGTAACTGATTACAAAGTAACTATGTCTTCCATGGTAATTAAAAATAATTTTATAGGATGTCAATTTCATCCAGAAAAATCATCCGTTGCTGGTGAACAATTTCTAGATTATTTTCTAGGATTAAAATGACTATATTGCCTGCAATTGATATAAAAAAT
>Ga0209482_1001876_pt1 | contig 13710 bp, 11 predicted proteins | sample CoawatmetaG10DNA_FD_187512 | JGI IMG/M metagenome (GOLD analysis project Ga0209482, IMG submission 187512) | Marine microbial communities from the West Antarctic Peninsula - Coastal water metaG104-DNA (SPAdes) (version 2) | ecosystem: Environmental > Aquatic > Marine > Coastal ...
AACTTTAGTTACAGATGAGTCGCTTTTAACTTTAGTTACAGATGAGTCGCTTTTAACTTTAGTTACAGATGAGTCGCTTTTAACTTTAGTTACAGATGAGTCGCTTTTAATTTCACTCAAAAAATCATATTTTTTTTCAAGAGTATTAATAAATTCCAAATTGCTGATAATATTTTTTTTATAATCATTTTTAGGTAAATTATCTAAGAATTTGAGTTGAAAATCTTGAAAAGCTTTATTTTCATCATTTGTAAACTCTTCATATTTAGAATTAGAAATTATCTTCTTTATCTTTGAAAGTTTTGAGTTAAAGTCTTCAATTTTAAGATTCAGAACATTTGTACTTTCAATATGTTGATTAACATCAATATTAATGACATTATTTTTATAAGATAACTGGAAAATACCCACAAATACAATCAATATAGCAAATGGGAACAACATCCATCTTTTATAGAAAATAACCCAAGGCATATAAATGAGAGTGGGAATAATAAAAATAGGAAATAAATATTGGCGCATCGAGACAGTCAAAAGCATACCTGCTAGCATATAAAAAAGCCACTGCCATCTTGAATAATTCTTCTCTAGAATTGCCCATCCATAAATAAAGCAGCAAATGCCTAATATTAAATATGGATCTCTAAGAAGTTGAGTAGACTGAGACAAAATAGAGGGATGAAAGAAAAAAGTTACTACTAAAAAAGGTAGAAAAAAATTCTTTGGAAAAATTAATTGCACTGATCTAAATAGTAGAACTACAGAAAAAAGCCATATTAGGGCGTTAACTATTGAAACTGATATGGGGCTAGGGTTTCCTAAAATCCAGTAAGACAAAGATATTACTTTAACATTTACATGATTTTTATAAGAATTAAACCAGCTTATCCAGTCTGAATTTTTTAGGTATTCAAGCTGATTTATGGCTTCATTATGATATTTTATGGAATCAACCGCAAAAAACCAAAAACCTTCACCATTATGAAGGTTAGATAGAAAATCACTATATGCAATTGAGTTAAGAGTCCAGCTAAAGAGAATATGAAATAAAAATAGTAACAAATAAATAATTTTTTTGTCTAGAATCATTTTTTATTTGAAATATTTAAATAGATTTTTATCGGTTTCTCGACATTTATTCAATGAGAAACTCATTTTCAATTGAAAAATATCACGCACTAATTTCTTTTGTATTACTTTGATCTATCATATACTAATAAGTAGAAATAAGGTCAGATGGAGATTGGTAAACTTAACTAGTTATTATAGTAGCTTTTAAACCATTTTGCAAAATTGTCCACCCCTTTGTTAATTGACGTGGTTGGCTTATATTCAAAATCTCTAACTAAATCATCTACGTTAGCATAAGTATTATGAACATCTCCTGGCTGCAAAGGAACTAAATCCTTATCAGCAATAATATTTAGAGATTTTTCAAGAGAGTTAATATAATCTAAAAGTTTGACAGGTGAATTACTTCCAATATTATAAATTCTCCATGGAGCTTTAGATGTTGCAGGATCAAGATTCTCCTCTTTCCAATTTAAATTTGTAGCGGCAGGTTTATCTATTACTCTGACAATCCCTTCTATAACATCATCAATATATGTAAAGTCCCTTAGATGATTACCATAATTATAAACTTTGATTTGATCCCCATTAATCATTGACTTTGCAAATTTTTGCAGAGCCATATCTGGCCTATCCCAAGGCCCATAAACCGTAAAAAATCTAAGGCCAGTAGTGGGAAGATTAAATAGATGGCTATAGGTATGAGCCATAAGTTCATTAGCTTTTTTAGTTGCAGCATACATACTTAACGGATGATCAACGTTATCATGAACAGAAAAAGGCATTTGACTATTTGCCCCATAAACTGAACTACTTGATGCGTAGACGAGGTGAGATATACGATGATTTTTGCAACCCTCTAATATATTTGCAAAACCAACAATATTAGTATTAATATAGGCCATTGGATTTTCAATTGAGTACCTTACACCGGCTTGAGCAGCTAAATTAACAACACAATCAAATTTATACTCTTGAAATAGTGATTTAACTCTAGGCCCATCCTCAATATCCATACGAATATGTTTGTAGTTATTATTATTAGAATGTCGAGCAAGCCGATCTTCTTTAAGAGCAGGGTCATAATAATTATTATGGTTATCAATACCAACTACTTCATCACCTCTCTCTAGGAGTTTTAATGAGAGTGCTGAGCCTATAAAGCCTGCTGATCCAGTAACTAATATTTTCATACTTTTCTCTTAATCAGAATTAAATAAATCTCGTGTATAAATTTTACTTTCAACATCTCGAATTTCATTTGTCATTCTATTAACAATAATAATATCAGACAGTTTTTTAAACTCATTTAAATCTTTGACTACTCTCGACTGAAAAAAATCTTCTTCTTTAAGTACAGGCTCATATACAATAACTTCAATACCTTTAGCCTTAATTCTTTTCATAATTCCTTGAACAGATGAAGCCCTGTAGTTATCAGAATTACTTTTCATTATGAGTCGATAAACTCCAACAATTTTCGGTTTTTTACTTATGATTGAATTAGCGATAAAATCTTTTCGTGTTGAATTGGCATCAACAATTGCGGTAATTAAACTATTGGGTATATCTTTGTAATTAGCCATCAGTTGCTTAGTATCTTTTGGTAAGCAATATCCACCATATCCAAATGATGGATTATTGTAATGAGCGCCAATACGTGGATCAAGCCCTACACCTTTAATAATTTCTCTACTATCAAGATTATGAAATTCAGCATATGAATCAAGCTCATTGAAATAAGCTACCCTCATAGCAAGATACGTGTTTGAAAATAATTTAATCGCTTCAGCCTCAGTAGAATTCGTTAAAAGCACATCAATACTTTCTTTCTTGGCACCACTGACTAGTAAATTTGCAAACTTTTCTGCATTTTTAGCATTTCCTCCAACAATAATTCGAGATGGATAAAGATTATCATAAAGAGCAGTTCCTTCTCTCAGAAATTCTGGAGAAAAAATGATATTCTCAAAATTTAATATTTTTTTGAGATTTTTTGTATATCCAACTGGAACTGTAGATTTAATAACAATAGTTACATTAGGGTTAATACCAATAGCATCCTTAATTACTGATTCAACTGTTGCAGTATTAAAATGGTTCGTTTCTAAATCATAATCAGTAGGAGTTGCTACAATTACAAAATCAGCACTTCGATAAGCTTCTAATTTATCTAGTGTAGCCCTAAAATTGAGTTTTTTATTTTCCAAAAAATCTTCCATCTCTTTATCAGCAAATGGTGACTCTCCTCGATTTAACATCATGATTTTTTTAGATGATAAATCTAAAGCAGTAACATTATTGTGCTGCGCCAAAAGCAATGCATTAGAAAGGCCTACATAACCAATCCCAGTAATAGTAATATTCATTTATGAAAAGTTGAGAACATATATTCATATTTTAACAATATCACCGTCTTTTATCTTTGTAATTGAAGAAACATTTCAAATTAACAATTGTATTTTATTTAATGAATCTTCATTCATTTAGTTTATCGTCAAATAAAATTAAAATAGAGCGGTTTTATAGTCTGGATAAATAACATTAATTCAACAATTTCAAAGCTCAATATAGAATTAATCTATTAAAGTAATTTATTTACTTAAGAATTTGACCTTCTCCAGATGATAAGCATAGCTAAAGAAATAATATAACTTTATGCAGATTTGATTAAAATAAGAGATATGATTAAAAAACCAAAAATATTATTCATCATGTATGACGGCTTGACCGATCCATTAGGCCAATCACAGGTTCTTTCATATATCAAACACCTCTCTAAAGATTATAGTTTTGATATTATTGGGTATGAAAAGTCAGAAATATACGAGTCACAAAAAATTTATATATATAAAGAAATTGAAAATTTAGATATCAGATGGTTGCCAATAAAATACCATAAGAAACCACCAGTAATCTCTACTATTTATGACTTATATCTAGGCTGGAAAAAAGCTAAAAAATATGGTGATATAGATAATTATGATTTAATTCATTGTCGAAGTATCGCCATTGGAAGTATCGCTTTACTTTTAAAAAATAGGTACAAAGCTAAATTGATATTTGACATGAGAGGATGGTGGGCTGATGAAAAAAAAGAAAGTGGGTCGTGGGATTCTAAAATATATATCCCTATTTATTTGTATTTTAAAAACTTAGAAAAAAAACTTTTTAAATATAGTGATCATGCTATTTCATTAACTAAAACTGGCTATGAAGAAATCATAAGTAAAAACTTAAAACCTGCAAATAAAGTAAGTGTCATACCAACATGTGTTGATTTTAATATTTTTAAGCCTTTTGATGCCGTAATTAGAAAAAATATTAGGTCAGAGCTAAATATTGAGACGGATGATACTGTCATTATATATAGTGGCTCTCTTGGTGGAAATTATAATATTGATATTATTATTAATCTATATAAAGCATCAAAAAAGTTAAACACTAATACAAAAATTTTGATTTTATCTCATACAGATTTCGACTATATTTCATCTGAGATTAAAAAAAATAAGATCTCTATTGATGATATAAGAATCAAAAGTTGTAATTATTCTGACGTACATCGTTATTTAATAGCTGGAGATATTGGAGTTATAAATTATAAAAATTCCTATTCTACAATAGGCAGAAGCCCAACTAAAATGGGTGAGTATTGGGCGTGTGGTCTTCCAGTTTTATGCGAAATAAATACAGGTGATGTTGATTATTTTATAAATAAATATAATAACTCTGGTTACCTAATTGATAAAGATCATACTGACTCATACAACATGGCTTTAACTAAAATATTATCACGTACTACTAACAAAAATGAATTAAGAGAGTTCGCTATGCATTGCTTTGATCTTTTAAAGGGAGTCGCAATATACAAAATAGTCTATGATAAAACTTTAAATGGTAAAAAATAAAAAAACATGTCTATATCTAAAAAAATATTGAAAAATTTAGTATGTCCAAAATGTAAATCTAAAATTCATGCTGATAATAGTATTTATAGCTGTGAAAATTTAGAATGTAGCAGCAAATACCCGGTCATTGATGGTATTCCAATCTTAATAAATGAAGAGAATAGTATCTTTAATATAGGTGATTTTAATATTCACAATAAAACAACTATAACTTCAAAAAATAATACTCGACTTACAAGACTTAAATCTAAGCTCTTGCCAAAAATTGGAATAAATTTAAAAGCAAAGCAGAATTACTATACTTTTCTGAGCACTCTTGTTAAGAATTCATCGAATAGAAACGTTTTAGTTATTGGAGGGGAGGCAACTGGGAGTGGAATGGAGAGTTTAATTAACACCAATGAAATAGAACTTATAGAAACAGATGTTTCATTTGGCTCTAGAACGATGATAATATGCGATGGGCACGACATTCCATTTGAAAATGATACTTTTGATGGGGTTATAGTTCAAGCTGTTCTTGAGCATGTTGTTGACCCCTATAGGTGCGTTGAAGAAATACATAGAGTATTGAAAAATGATGGGTTAGTATATTCCGAAACACCATTTATGCAACAAGTACATATGGGTCGCCATGATTTCACTCGTTTTACGCATTTAGGTCATCGAAGATTATTTAGAAAGTTTGAGGAGATTGAAAGTGGTGCGGTTTGTGGTCCAGGAATGGCTCTTGCGTGGTCAATACAATATTTCTTTTTAGCATTTACAAAATCAAAAAAAATAAGAAAACTAATAATATACTTTACTATTTTTACGTCTTTTTTCTGGAAATATTTTGATTACTATTTGATTGACAGGGAGGGTTCTTACGATTCTGCATCTGGATATTATTTTTTTGGTAAAAAAAGTAATACTACTTTGTCTGACAGAGATCTGATATCAAGTTATCGTGGATCTCAACAGTAATATTTTTGTTTAAAATTTCAATACAACTTCTTATAGAATATTAGATAGAAATTTTAAGTTAATATTTAAAACCTAAAATAGGTTTTTTATTGGGGTTTATGGATAGCTACTTCTAGACGATAACTTTGCAAATGGCAAAAGAATTACTATTATTAATATATTTTATTTAAAGTTCTGGGTAATTTTTACATTATCTAAACAATCTTCAATTGAGTTAAATACTTGCGCATGATTTCGGAAAATGTTATCGCCCAGCAAGTGAACAAGACTCGCTACAGCAGAATTGCGCAACAAAATTCTCTTCACTCTAATATAAAGAAATCTAAATATAAATTTTCTTGTTACTTTGTAAACAGGACCTATAATTTTTAAATCTTCGTTGCTCAGACTATGTTTCCATAATTTTAATTCTTTATCCATATTTACACCCATATTAACTCGAAATATTATCTCTAAATATGTATAAACATAGTAGTTTATATGTCGTTGGTCTTGATTTAAAAAAATATCAGCATTTAATTTATATTTTTCAAGAATACTGTAAAAATCTTTCAGAATAAGGTCCAATCCGAAATTATTGGATTGCATGCGAACGTCATCATATTTATCTGTTCTTACAATCCAATCAGAATTATCCTGCATAAATTTTTTACTTTGACCCTTTTTTTTCATAAAACTTGTTCCATTGCCATAGCCTAATTTCAAGGAGGGGTACCTAAGAATTGAAAGTGAATGACCCAAGTCGTGAATTTCATCTATATGAAGTAAAACCTGATAAGCAAGGGTGTAATCGGGATTTAGTTGCATGCATACTCTTCCTGTCATGGACTTGATAGATTTGATTACAGACATTGAAATAGCGGAGTTACAGTGGCAAGGGAGTTTTACTGAATCAAACTCAGAATTTAGTATCTCTTTAAGAATTGATGTTGTATCTATTTTGGCTATTTTTTTTACTGACCTATTTTTAAAATATGTAAGTTCTTTATCAAAAAAAGAGTCAATATTCCAATTAATGCAACTGGGAGAATACTTTGCAATGTAATTTGCTAAGTATTCTAAGGAGTTCTTTTTCAGGACCATTTTGTCTGAAAATATAAGTAGATACAAGCCAGAGCATTGATCAATACCAGACTCCCAATTATCTGCCATATTAAGATTACCAGTCTGGTAGTTAATTACCCGATGGTCATCAATTTTGTTAAGCACCTCTTGTGTGTCATTATTAGTACTATTATCTGAAATAATTAATTCAAAATCAGTAAAATTTTGAATTAATATAGAATCAATTAAATCCTCAGTCAGACTAGGCCTATCTCTTGTGGGAATAAGAATGCTGAAAAGTGGCGAGTTGTCGTTGGAAATATTTGTTTTATTGGAAGATATATTCACTCTTAAGTTTTTTCTAATCATGAGGCAGGATCATTATCAAAGTTTGCTAGTCATTTCTATCTCCTATGTATTTATCTAGACATTCGCCTTTGTCATTTTCTAATCGGAGATTATAAGAATTTCTTTAAAGCTTTTTAATTTTGAGGAAACTCTTCAATTATACTCAGCTAACGTATCAAATCTAGTTTATGAATACAAATCCCATAAGTTCTATTCATATATTATCTTTTCAATAACTTTTCCATAATTTTGTTCGTTTTGACCATGAGCTTTGTAATGTGTATCTCTTAGATATGGAAGTTGAAACCCATATGCACAATTTAAAGCAAACCTAGTTGTATTTACATTTGTTTTTGGTAACCCATATTGCTCAAAACAAACTTCAGGCGCCTTAATAGCATTGAAAATCCTCCCTCTGAGTATTTCCTCATCCCCTATACTTTTATCCCAGCCATTCCAGCCATGGTCACCTTGGAAAATAACAATTGCTTCTGGATCAATATGGTTAATTTTCTCCATAAATGTGTTTATTATCCTTAATGCACAATTGTATGATGATTTATACGCTGCACCATGTTCCATAGGATAATCTAACACTTCACATTCAATTGGATCTAAAAATGGCTCATGTGGAGAAAGGTGATGAATAAAGGCAAAAAATGGAGTTTTTGGAATACCATTAGTGTCAACGTGCTTTAAGAACTTCTCGATTGACTTTGACCCCTCAGCATCTTTAAAAATTTTGAGATAAATCATAGTAAAGGGGGTTGATAAATAAAATTTGAAGAAATTCTTCGAGGGAAGATCATGTCTTGAATTTATGCACGTCCACTTTAGTGAGGGACTGCAAGATGCATATGAATTGCCCGACCAGATAAAAGAACTACTAGCTTTATTTAAGTAAGAAATTAATGGTACTTTGTTGTTATTTTGTTGTAGGATACCTGGGTAAAAATGAGACCCATCAAGGTAGTCGGGTGAACTTGGTCTCTGAGGATAGTCGGCTAACATGATAGAGGCCAGTGTCATATGCGTTACGCTATATGTTGATTGACTTTTATCTATATATTTTAATCCAACACTCGATAAATTATCTAGAGTTTTCTTTTTGGGAACAATATTTGCTTTTGAGACAGTATCGATATCTTGCATTGCATCTAAGATAATATAATACACATTATGTTTTGTAAGATCATTATTTTGAGCAAGAGAAGCACTTTCGTTGATTTCAATTTCGTATGTAGTTGTTGATTTTTTCCCTATATTTTCAACTAGGTAGCTAACTAAAGGAATAATCGTATTAATTAACATTAAAACAGAGAATATAAAAATCATCCTTATTGAGAAGAGTTTGAATTTTGCTCCAAATACAATAATGCCAAGACATACAAGCTCAAAAAATATAAATAATAGTGATTTATAGACGTAGCCAAAAATTGGATAAAGTAAGTCACTTATATATTCTATGGCCGGTATGAACGAAAAATTTAGATAGAAGACGAAACAGAGTAAAGGAAATAGGGTAATTTTTTTCTTGAAAAGTCGCTTTATTAGTATTTCAAAACTAAATGAACTAATGTAAATTACAACAAGAATAATCAATAATGATAGAAACACTTCAAATATGTCGTCTTTTGAGAGTATTCTTAAATTCTCTACCGACAAGAAAGTAAAAAAGGGCACAAAAAATATTAACAACCCAATGGCATTTTCTTTTGAATTATCTGAAAGTTTGAAATTCAACATATTTTTTTATTAAATTCTAGAAAACTCAAAAATTTTCCGACCTGATAATGAAACCTGTGTTTTTCTTAGAATTTTATTTTTTTGAGATAATATTTTGATAAAGTTTTCTTCAGTGTAATCAATAAATATATCTTCGCGTAATGCACCCCTATCTAATAAAAAAAGCTCAAACTTTAAGTGGTGAAAAGCAGCTATTTTTAGTTGGTAGAATGACCATTCATATGGGTATGAAATAAAAGGAATTTTTTTATGTTTAATAACATATTCTGCTTCATTTAATTCTGCTGGAGCAGTCGATGAAGTTAGTTCTTCAGATTCAATAAGAAACCCTTGTTCGACGCTTTCTTGAATTAAGCCTTCGTCTCTGATCTCTTCATATTGTTTTTTTGCAGGAGAAAGTATTGTCCTAAAAATAAAATCATTTTGTTCAAAAATGTATCCAAAAGGGTCTCGAAATGATCCAGGCTTTTGATTCATTGAAATATTTACAATATTCTTGCTTAATAATTTAAGTATCCGAATCCGTATCTGTATCTGTATCTGTATCAAATTTTTCTTTGACAAAAAATGATTTAACTTTTTGCCAATATAATGATATAACAGAAGTAAAAACAGCAATTCCAGCAATCAAGCCTTGAAGAAGCATACTACCTGTTCCAGGATCAAGGTAAGCGAAGACTGGAGAGGCATATGAGATTATGCCAACAGTGAAAACTAAAAACTTTAAATTTGATAAAGAAATGAACATTTTTAAATTTTTTTTATGTTAAAAACGATTATAAACTAATACATAAAAAAAATTAATAAGAATACTACCTATTAATTTCATGATAATTTGTAATTAAATATGTTGATTCATCAGAACCCATAGCTAAATACGAACAAGAACCTGTTATCAATACCAATGAGTTTTAGCTTAAATAATTATCCTTTATAGACAATAACTTTGCAATTGGTATAAGAATTACAATTAAAATCTTTAACGTTGTACTGTTAATTTCTGAAAGAGACTGATGAATAGAAATATCAGTATGAAAAGAAAATCTCGCATAATTGACTATAGTTTTAAAAAATAGACCTGGATTCTTGACCATCTTTCTAGAGCGACGATTTAAATCTTGCAACTTAGCATATCTCATACCAATTGGAAATTTAATTTTCCATCCATCTGCAAGCTGGTTTACCAAGCTAAGATGGTTTTCCTGATTAATATGATAAATCCGTAAATTTTCATTGAAGAAATATGTGTCATAAGAGTCAGAAATATTTAAAAGGATTACATTTTCAGGAACATACCTATCAACAGTTGAAAAATTGTTTTCTTGCAATACTTTAGTTAAGTAACAAAAAAATTTTTCGCCCTTAACTTTCAGGTCATAATACATACTATAGTAGTCAGTAATACATGGTGGATCTGGTAATTCATCGGTAACAAAATTACCATATTGATCCATACAATTAGACATCATCCCAGCAAGCTTAAGTTTCTTATCCGGCTTTATGTTTTCCCAAATATCATTAAATCTCTCTAAGGAATGTGGCAATAACTCATCATCATGATCTAAAAAAATAAAAAACTGACCTTTGGCATTTTTAACTGCCAAATTACAGCAGAATGAAATCATTTCATTGGAATCGTTATATAGAATTCGCATATCAAATGGAGCTTCTTTTTTTAAGGATTCAAGAATTTTTCTCGTCCCATCTTGGGAAAAATCATCAACAATTAGCCATTCAAAATTCATAAATTTTTGTTTCTTTAGGCTACTATAAAGCCTTCGAATAAATTTTTCACTGTTATAGCAAGATGTGAATACAGTAAACTTATATTTTGAGTGCATATATATTTAGTAGTTAAAAAATGAAATAAAAAACTAGAATTAAAACAGATCTTTTTTAAGTCACTCAAAAGTCACTCAAAAGTCACTCATTAAACTTTTATAATTCTATAGAAAAAACTTTAATAGACCTTCCAAAGTTATAATTATTTTGAATTGTTTGTGCCTCTTTATATCTAATAGGAAGTAACGAATCATATTTATGAAGCATGAAATATTGGTCATATTCCAACTCATCAACAATAATATTTAAGACATTATTATTTTCTATTATTAAATTAAACCATTCAATGACTTGCTCTGAACTAAAGTCGTGTAGAAAGTTTAAAGTAATTAAATACTTTATCTCAAGACCAACAGGAATTTCAAATGAACCAGTTTTAAAAATTGTAGGGCATTTATTTCGGTCAATCAATTTTGCTGCTCTAATTACTTCTGCAGATCGATCATACCCATACTTTTTAAAGCAATCAATGCTCGATATTGTTTCTCCTAGACCACAACCTACCTCAACAACAGTTTCTTCTTTTTTAACCCTAGAATTAATGTAGTCAACAACATCCAAACAATATGGCCTTGATTCAATAGGACTAACGTGCCATGAGTCAAATTTAAAAATAAAAAATAATACTAAATGATATAAATATTTAGTCCTAAGTAAAAATTTAAACTTAATTTTTTGAATCATAATAAACATTAAATAAAGAATTAGTTTACTTGTTATTATTTAAAAATTGACTTGCAATATCATGAATTTCTTCCAAAGTAGCAAACTGAATATTTTCTTTTTGAGCTAACTTGAAAACTTTGTCTAAAAAATTAATATAACTATCAACATCAGAGGGAGATTTGGTATAAGGACTTGCATTAGGAATAAGCTCTTGAGAATGAAACATCATATTCAGAACAATATAGTCATTATTCGAATATTTTGATTTAACATAATTTATTATTTTTTTTACTTCATTTATACTAGAAAATTTTGGCCTCAGCCAAATTTTTTTATTAAAGAAAAAATATTTAGTTGAATCAATTATTGTTAATGGAATCTCTAACAGTGTACTAACTGATGAATTATAAATATCATCTGGTCGGCAAAAATAAGGCTGTTCAGGAGAACGCTGATGATCGATAAAATTTCCCAGAGGGCTTTCCCACTTTAAATGAGGCGTAAAGCTGGAGTCTACTTTATAGTTAAGCTTTATTAATGAACGTATTGTATTTGCATTTGCAGCATATCTTCCTGACCTGAAGACTTTAGGAAAAAATTTAAACGAATCTTTAAAATTATTAGTTAGATTTAACAATTTTTCAAATTCAATCTCAGGTGAGTAATCTGTTTGAAAAGCATGTGTCTCTCTCCCAGAAAAGTTAACAAATGATTTACTTGGTTCAATGTAGTCAGCATGTAAATGGGTTCCTAATTCACAATTATTTTTAATGGATGAAAGAATTTTGACACATGATGCATCCTCAATAATTTCAGGCGAAAGAAAGTACGTAGGCTTTAATGAATACGATTCAAAAAGCGGCTGAAGTATTTTAGGAATAGCTTTATAAACTGAATTAAACGTCAATGGATTGGAGTTTGACCAATTTGGAGATTTATCACATTCTGTATCGATCGTTACAGACATTAATATTTGACTCATCTTATTTTTTTAAAACCTCAGAATAATAACTTAATAATTTATTACAAATTTTAGTTGGAGTAAATTTGTCTTCAATTCTTTTTTTTCCATTAATAGTAAGCTTATTTCTTAAATTCAAATCATTAAGTGTAATTTTAATTGAATTAGCTAATCGGTTAGGATCTTTTGATGGTAACAAAATACCAGATACTCCATCTTCAATTAACTCTGGAATTCCTCCTACCTTAGTAGCAATAACTGGAGTACCAAGAACCATCGCTTCAGCTGGAGCCATTGGGAAACCTTCAGAAATAGAAGACATTACAAATAAATCAGCCTCTTTAATCGCACTAAATAACTCATAATGCCCAACAGCAGGAAATATAGAAACAAAATTCGATAATTTTTTACTGAGGATGTCACTCTCTATTTCTGACTTCAAAGGCCCATCTCCATAAATGCTCACATGAAACTTTAAGTCTCCTGCTTTTAGAATTTCAACCGCCTTAAGCATATATTTGTAGCCTTTTTCATGAACGAGCCTTCCGGCCATTATAATTCTATGCTCTTCATTAATGATTCTAGGATTTTTATTGGAAGCAACAATATTCTTAATTGAGTCAACTGGAATCATGTTTTCAATTGTATTAATCTTATTGATATACAGGTGTCTTTCATAGGAATCAGATACTGCATTACTGACACCCAAATAACCATCAAAGAAAAATTTATTTAGAAAAATATCTATTAATTTTCTTATTAATTTTATGGGATTATTTGCGGGGTATACTTCATACCCCATATTATGGTAAGTTACAATTCTTTTTGTTCCTCTAATAGCTATTTTAGATAAAGCGACATAAAACATAGGAAAAAAATTCTGAGCGTTGATAAGCCTTATATCACTTGATGAAAGAATTTCATGTAACTTAAAAAACCCTTGGATAATACTCCATCGAGATTTCATTCCTAATGAATATGTCTTAATATCATTAGAGGCAAGTTGCTCATGAAAATCATTTGGACCCCATAAATATACTATCATCGAGTTATGGCCTAGTTTTTTCATCTCAATCACAAGATTAATTAAGGAATTTTCAGCGCCACCTAACTTTGATAGACTTTCTATTACATATATAACTTTCATTATTATAT
>Ga0209482_1001879_pt1 | contig 13691 bp, 17 predicted proteins | sample CoawatmetaG10DNA_FD_187512 | JGI IMG/M metagenome (GOLD analysis project Ga0209482, IMG submission 187512) | Marine microbial communities from the West Antarctic Peninsula - Coastal water metaG104-DNA (SPAdes) (version 2) | ecosystem: Environmental > Aquatic > Marine > Coastal ...
TGTACTTTAGTTACTTGTTCGATACTATCATCTATTTTATTACTACATCCAATTAATAAAAAAGCTAATAGAGCATAAGAGATTTTTTTTATCATTTTGTTTAATTTTTATGTCTCAAATATAATAAATAATTCAATAACACCATTTTATTAATGATAAACTACAGTTTTAAATACAACTAATTATTTGTATTTTTGATTCTAACAATTAAATTAATTTTAGAATGAAAAGAAATATTTTTTTTAGTTTATTAATGCTATTAAGTGTAAATTTTTTATCGGCTCAAGTAGTTATTTTCAATCCTGTTAAAGTTCAACAAGAAGATATAAATCAATTTCTTGATGTAGAGATGAATTACAGTAAAAAAATAGCACAAAATGCTGTAAATACTAATAAACTTGTAGGATGGGATTTGTTACAAAATACCAATGTAGGACCAGATGATTATAATTTCATGTGGGTAAATATTTATCCAGACATAGAGACTGCCGCAAATAATAGAGCTTGGTGGAATAACTCAGAAGAGGTACTTGGTTTGAAGCCAGATATCCTTTTCAGTAATAATTCAAAATATAAATTCGACAGAAGTTATACCTATAAAATGGAAATGTCTATTCCTAATACGGGTCCTGCTGCATACATTCTTCTCAATTTTGCAACACCAGATGATGTTGATTTAGTATCAGAAGAAATGAAGAAATACGTAGTTCCTCATTTTAAAAAGAAAATGAGTGAAAACGGAATGGTTGGATGGGGAATGGCAACCAAAATAACTCCACAAGGAGAAGATTACAGTTCTTTGATGTTTTATGATTCTTACGATAGTTTGGCTAACGTAATGAAACATCTCGCTGGAGAAGGAGTAATTAAAGGACTTCCTATGGACAAACTGAGTAAATTTAGTTGGGAAATGCGCCCAATAATGAAAGTTATTTCTTCCACAACTGCAAAAGAATAAAACCTCCTTCCCATAACTAAGAAACCCTTTTCAATATTTCTTGAAAAGGGTTTCTTAAATATAAATAATATTATAAAGTTAAATATTATTGTTAGTACAAGGTTACAAGCAAATCTATTTTAAGATTTAGAAGTAGTTGAAATAAATGTCGAGGATACGTCTATGTTTTAATTATCAATGTTTTTTTGCAATTAACACTTATATTTGTTAAAAATATAAACAGAATGAAAAAACTATTTACACTTATAGTATTAGCTATCGGATTCATTATAAATGCGCTACTTTTATCTTCATGTTCAGTAGCAGAAAAAAAAGCAGTTGCTAATATTGAGGCCAAAAGTGGAAGTACGGTTTCGGGTAAGGTCACTTTTATAGAAAAAGAGGGTGTTGTAACTATGAGCGCTCAACTTTCTGGACTTTCTAAAGGAAACCATGCAATCCATATTCATGCAATTGGCGATTGCTCTGCTCCAAACGGGAAATCTGCTGGAGGACATTGGAATCCAACAGCGGAAAATCATGGAAAATGGATGGAAGCCCCTTTTCATGTTGGAGATATTGGAAATTTAGTAGTGGGTGCAAATGGAACAGGAATGATAGAAAGAACAACAACACTTTGGTCCATTGGTGGAAAAGATATTAATAAAAATATAGTAGGACATGCAATTATTATCCATGAAGGACCTGATGATTTTAGCTCTCAACCCTCAGGTGCCGCAGGACCGCGCGTTGGTTGTGGTGAGATTTTACGAAACTAAGCTACTTCCCAAGTTTATCTAAAGATCTCCTAAAATTGAAAGTAAATTAGGATATTTATATTAATAAAATTAAACAATGAGTAAACCACAATTTATAAATGAATTAAACATACCTGCTGTTGCAGCACCAATGTTTTTAATTTCAGGCCCAGAACTCGTAATAGAATGTTGTAAAAATGGAATTGTCGGTACTTTTCCGGCATTAAATCAAAGAACTTCAGAAGGCTTTGAAGAGTGGTTAATTGAGATAAAATCAGAACTAGATAAGTTTGAAAAAGAAACTGGTAAAAAAGCAGCTCCTTTTGGGGTTAATTTAATTGTTCATAATACTAATCCAAGAGTTCAAGCTGATTTAATACTTTGTGTAAAACATAAGGTTCCTATCATTATAACATCACTTGGTGCCGTTAGTGAATTAGTTGATGCAATCCACTCATATGGTGGTTTAGTGTATCATGATGTTATTAAAAAAAGACATGCAGAAAAAGCTGCCGAGGCTGGGGTAGATGGACTTATATTAGTAGCGGCTGGAGCTGGAGGTCATGGAGGAACTCTTCATCCAATTCCTTTTATAGCTGAAGTAAAGAAATTTTTCAAAAAGACAATCTTACTTTCTGGATGTATATCTAACGGACGAGATATAGCATCTGCCAGGCAAATGGGAGCTGACCTTGCTTATATGGGTACTAGATTTATTAACACTAAAGAAAGTAAAGCTGACGATGCATACAAAGAAATGATAATAAATTCGAAAGCTGGTGATATTGTATATACAGCCGCTGTTTCGGGTGTTAATGCAAATTTTCTTCGCCAAAGCTTAGAATCTATGGGAATTACAGAAGATATGTGGGGTAATTCTAAAAAAGTTGATTTTGGGGATGAATTAGATGCTGCAAAATCAGAAGCAAAAGCTTGGAAAACAATATGGTCTGCAGGTCAAGGAGTAACTACTATTGAAGATGATCCAAGTGTTAAAGAATTAGTGGAATCTCTTAAAAAAGAATTTTTATCATCCATTAATGAGCAAAAGGATTTGTTAGATACTTATAATTAATACTTATAATGTGATTTTTATTTTCTTAAAGATTTAGTATTCTTATTAATTTTAAAATTCTAATAGGTGTTTATTGTATTAATTAGCCTTTGCTAGTTGATTTTTAGTATGCTTGTCCTAAACTTGTAAAAACTTCCCACCAATTACTATTTCCTTTGCTTTTTCCAAGTCTTACAATAACGAGGTTTTTTTCAGGATTTACATAAATATATTGTCCTAAAATTCCTTTAGCCATAAAATCTCCTGTCGGAGTTGGCAGCCACCATTGATATTGATAATACCGAACACTTTTTCTGGTAGTGTCAACTTTTGTGGATTTAGCTACCCAATTTTCTGAAACAATTTGTTTGTTATTCCATTTACCTTTATTCAAGTATAACCTTCCGATTTTGGCATAATCTCTTGCTCGTGCGTTGATACAACAAAAAGTTTTTTCCAACCCGTTTTTCTTTCTGTCCAAACTCCAGCTTGCATCAAATTCCATTTCTAATGGTTGCCAAATTTTTTCTTCAAGATATGATGAAATTGTTCTGTTTTTTAGTGCTCTTTCTAACACCAAGCCTAGAAGTTGTGTATTGCCGCTAAAGTATTCAAATTTTTCGCTAGGTTCAATATTCAATTTCATTTTTTTGATTGCTTTTCGCAAGTTTGTTCCATAATAAAAAGTTGCAGCATCTCCAAATGGGTTGTAATAGCTTTCATTAAATTTAAGTCCTGAAGTCATTTGTAACAAATTTTCAATCGTGACTTTGTCAAAGCCATTTTCTTTAAGTTCGGGAATATAATTTGTTATTGGTTCGTTGACGGATTTAATTAATTTATCATCAATAGCACAGCCAATCAAAATTGAAGTGATTGATTTAGCCATTGAAAATGAAGGAACAATAGAGTTTTTGTCATATTTATCCCAATATTTTTCATATTGAATTGTGTCATTTTGAATAATCAAAAAAGCTACTGTTTTATTATCTTTCAAATATTGGTCAAATGGATAACTTTTTTCTTTAATATTAATCTCTTTTGGTACTTTTCCTTTTTCTGCAATAGGGAACTGGAACTTAGTAGCTCCTTTATCGATAGATCTTGATGGAAACTTTTTATGATCGTTAATGTCTGCAAAATTATAAACAACAAACCTTCCTAGCATACAAGAGTTTAAAGTTGTTAGTGAAAATAAGATTAATAAAAGAAATTTTATTTTTTTCATTTTTTTATGGTTTAATAAAATATAAGACGCTATAATAAATAAAATATTGCACAGTACGAAATATTTATAATTGACCAAACTGCTCTTACAGCTTATATTTTGCCATCAAGATCAAATTGAGACACAAAATTCCAAATAATAGAGTTTGCGTTAATATCCATATTCCCTAATACTCCTGGCCAACCGTGACCTCCGTTTATAACTTTATAATGTTCGATTTCAACATTATTATCCCCATTGAAGTATTGAAATAAATCTACGGAACTTCCGTCTGTAGGATTGCTATTTGGCAAATTGGTTATAACCGCTGAGGTGTCAGTATTATTGAAGTCTATCCAATAATTTATCGTTTCGCTGTGCGATATTGTTCCTCCTGGTTCAGACCCATCGTATTGAACCACTGTATCCATGGTGCCACTAATTGTAATAATTGGCATAGGGTGAGTTGGGCTACATGTATTCCTTGTTCTTTCACTCATATTTGACGCAACGGCTCCAATAGCGGCTATTTTATCACTTAAATTACAGGCTAATTCTTGACTAAAGAACCCTCCATTTGAATAGCCACAAGCATAAATTCGGTCTTGGTCAATATTATAATTGGCAGTGATTTCAATTATTAAATCACCAATAAATCCTATATCATTAGAGCTACTTCCCGTTGTCCACGAACCAACATTCCAATGAGTTGAACCATAGAACAGAGATCCTTGCGGATAAACAAGGATAAATTGTTCAGATTCTGATAACGCACGCATATCACTCACATTCATTTGATCATTAGCGGACATTGTCCAACCATGAAAGTTTAACATAATAGGGAATGACTGAGTTCCATCGTATGCATCCGGTATGTGAATCAAATATTCACGAACTTCCCCATTAATATCAATACTTCTCATGTAAGTACCGTTGTCATCCAAATACACAGGGTTATCTGGTGCGTTAGCATCAGAAACTCCATCATCACATCCAAATATTAAACTTAATCCCAAAAATAAATAAAGTAGATTTTTCATAGAATTGAAATTTACTCAAAGTTAACTATAATTTAACACCCAATAATATCATTACTATGATGTAATAAGTAAACCTAATTAAGGTCTAGAAATAGCTGAATTGAAGGTTGAAGATATGCCTATAGTTTTGATTTCAATAAATTATCAGATAAGAGCTTCTTAATTTTAATTAAAGAATTATTGTATCTTTTTAGACCACCATTTTTCAAAATCATTGCCACTCTTTTTTCGTGGATAAAAGATTGAAGCGTTAATTCTGTATTAATTATTTTTTTAAGTTCTATATTATAATTTTCACTTTTTTCACTAAACTGACCATCTAAGAAGAACTTAGGGTAATTTAACTGAAAATAATCTACGATCTTTTTTTTGGCTATATTTTCATCCTCAACATTTGATTTAATATGATAAAAATGTTGAATGTGCATTTTACTTAATTCCTCTTTAATCTTTGAAGATTCTATAAGCCCTAAATTACCATCACTAACTAAAGAATTATAAACAGAATTCGGAGGACTAAAACCCCTGTAATTGAATAAAGTAACGGTAACCCTATTTAGTAACCTTAAACTATCTAAGTTAAATTTTTTATTTTGAAGTGCTATGATAGTTTTAGTATCAGAAAAAAAAGCATTTTCTCTCTCTTTTATATATTTTTCAATTTCAATAACTTCATTTAAAAGGTTTTGTTGAATACTTATTGATAAAACTTTTAAATCTCTCTTTTTACTTATCTCTGATAAGTAAAAAGAGACTGAAACTCCCAAGACTATCACTAAAAATTCAAGTGAATATTTTACTAAATATTTATTTTTCATTCCCTAAATTTTTTTAATAATTCAAATATAAAAATTATATTTCTAAATGGCACAGTAATTGGTTTAGAGTGAAATTAAAATATGAAAACTATGAAAAAAATCCTTTTATTATCACTTATCCTTTTATTTATAAACAGTTGTAGCTTGTACAATAATGTTTCTGGTGTAACTAAAAATATTAAAAGTATTAAAACGACATTAAAAGATATTAATGGATCTATTAAAAATGTTTCCGAAGAGCTCCGTAAAACTAAAAATGAAATAGCAATGCAAAAAGATTCTATTTTAAAGATTGTAAAAAAAAGAGCTAAAAAAGATAAATACCCTGAAAATTAGAAACTCAAACATTTCTGAATGGGTTTCTATATTTAAAGTTTTTCTTTTTCTTTTAATTTAGTTGATTTTAGAAGCCACTTTATAAAGCAATAGCAGTTCTAACAGTAAAGTGACTTGTATTATACCCGACATTTAAATGACAAGCATAACCCATAGGCATATCGCTTTCAGTCAATTCAGCTATTTCTAAAACTCTTAATATAGAAACCCATTCAGCAATGTTTGGTTTTTTTATTGTGCTTATAACATCATACTAATGATATTATTGATTTTTACAATATTGTTTATATTTATGAAAATTTTAATGCTATGAAAAATCTACTTTATCTATTTGTTTCGATTACATTATTAGGTTGTAAAAATCAAACTAACTCTAAAGTTGATAATTACCAAAAAAATAATATTGATATAGCAAATCAGTTTATTGATGCATTCTATTCATTTAATGAAGATTCTTTGAAATTATCTCTCTCATATGCAGAGACATCTCAACCTTCTATTTTGTATTATCAGAAATGGGCAGAATGCGGAAATTATAAAGTATTAAATCGTTTTATCTGTAAAGAAATAAATGATTCTCTTGTTATTTGTCCTGTTACTGTAAAGGATGACCTAATGAGCGCGCTTCAGATAGATTTAAATGTTACGGACACTTTTCATATAATCATAAAAGATAAAAAAATACAATCTGTTAAGACATCCTCAAATGACCCTGACGCATACTATGAAGCAAAGGATTGGATAAGACAGAACCGTCCAGAATTAATTGAGAAGCCTTGTGAAGATGCTTGGCAAGGAGGACCAACACCTTGTGAATGTATTAAAGCAACTATACAAGGACTCGCTGAATTTAAGACTAATAAAGAAACTCAAAAAACGAAATAACAACTTCTAAAATGAAAAACAAATTATTACTATTGTCGCTTTTTTTAAGCTCTCATTGTATTTCACAAGAGCTTTACAATGACACTCTGTTAAAACAAGATTTTGATGTATTAACAACTATTACCTCTGAAGTGTCTCCAAATCTCAATTCAGAAGAGAAGAAAGCGCTATACGGTTACTTAAATAAACGAAGCGAAGTACTTAACGGAAAGAAAATGACCACTATAGACTTTTTTAAATTCTTAATGGATACCAAAGCGAACACCAAATTAGACGATCATGGTGAAATTACACTTTCTGAAGCGATTTTGAAAACAGTATTAACAAACCAAAAAACATTATTTCCTATTCCAATTCTAATCATTAACAATAAGCTGGTTGTGAATTATGAGGAAGCTCAAATACCTTTTGGATCCATTATCTCTAACATTAACAAGGTACCTGTTTCAGCAATTATTGAGAACGTACTCAAAGAAGAAAACACATATGCATTAAAAGAATTAGAGCAAAATTTTGATGTGTTTTACCTTATAAAATATGGCGCTTCAAACACCTTTACTGTAACGTACACTTTGCCCAATAGCAACATAACTAAAACTATTGAATTAAGCTCCATAGGAATTAAAACACGTGAAAGTATTTATAGAAATAAGGTCTTCCCTTTGAATCAAAAACAGTTAAAAAACATTGTAAATACAGCGTATTTTAAAAACTCAGATTCATATTATATCCAATTAAATTCGTTTTTCGGGAATGAACCTGTTAAAAATTTATACAGCACTTTCAACAAACAGTTTTCAAGCATCTTTAGAAAAATCCGAAAGAAAAAAGCAAAACATTTAATCATAGACTTACGATATAATAGGGGTGGAGATATACTGATTCCTGCATTGTTTTATTCTTATATTGCTAAGGAAGACTTTAACGAATATATATCTGTTAAAATTCCTGACTTTGAATTCCCACACAAAGATCTTATTATTAAAATAGAAAACACTCCTGTTGATCAAGAAGCTGTTGAGAACTTTATAAATCAAATTAAAAAACCGTTTATAAAAAACAAAGATTTTTATGAGCAAGTTTTTGTAAATAATGTGAAACGGGTAAAAAAGAAAAAAAGCTATAAAGGCAAGGTATATTTATTAGTAGGTGGAAGAACTTTTTCTGCTGCTGCGTATTACACGGCGCTTTTTAAAAACAGCAAAAGGGGATTAATTGTTGGAGAACAAGTTGGAGGGTCGCATCACGAAATAACGGGTGGGAAAATAATTGAGTACACATTGCCTAATACAAAAATTGGAATAAGAATACCTATAGCTCTTATGAAATTTTCACAAGAGTTAGAAACCAATATTCCAGAAAAAAAGATAAACCCAATTGTTCAGATAACGGGAGACGCTAAATATCAATATTTTCTTAAAAAAGAAGACTGGGATTTACATGCAGTCTTAAAAATTATAACCCAACAAAATGAAAGCAGCCTCTAGGGAGACCCCCAACCTAATGTGATGAGATAATGAAGGAAGAAGATATGCCTAGGGTTTAGTTTAAATCCCCTGCTGATAGAGCAAGAACAACAATCGCCCCAAATGCTGCTGCTAAAATAATTGGAATATTTACAGCAGTTTTTAAGATTGAAAACTTTCTAACTTTCACTTCGTTAATTTCATCCACAGAAATTTCTTGTAGTTGCCCATTTTTATCCAAAGTAATTGTTTGCTCATTTTTAGAAACTAAAGTTCCTTTAATATATGTTCCTCCAATGCCTTTTACCTTAACCTTTTGTTTTTTTTCAATTTGAATACTATTATAATCTACTGCTTGATAACTAAAACAACTTTGAAACAAAATTAAAAATGACAATAATAAAGAAAGTTTTTTCATAATTAAGATAACTTATTTTTAACTTTCAATATACAATTAATCTTTAACCAAATATAAACAATATTATAAATCTCAATAAAATCATTAGTATGATTTTATAAGCACGCCTATGGTTTGTTTGAGTCGTATAAATTAGTTGTGTTTTAAATTAGTAAAATATTAATTGTATATTGAAAGTTAAAATTAAAAACTTATAATATGAAAAAACTACTTTTTACCTTGTTATTAACCGCAATGTGCTCAACCGCATTTTCACAAGATGCTGCATTAACAGCTGAAGAAAAAAAAGAGATTTTAGCTCAAAGCCCTTTTAACAATATTTACCCTACATCAATACTTAAAAGTTCTGATGCTTATTTTAAAGCTCAAATGGGCTTATACAAAGAAGGTGCAATAGCTGAAAAAGAAGCTCATTTAATAGCCCTGGGAACTTCCGCAGCTACTAAATGTCAATACTGTATCCCTTATCATATTGCAGAACTGAAAAGATTAGGGGCATCTGAAGATGAAATAAAAACGGCTGTTCTCATTGCTGCCGATATTATGAAAATGAGTACACTATTTTATGGAAACGAATTTGATTTAGAGGCGTTTAAAAAAATGCTTAAAGGAGAATAATATACAAAAGGGATACCTTTTTTTAAGAAATAAAGCACTATAATGCGATGTATTGTAGTGCTTTTTCAGTTATCATCTACTCTATAACCAAGCTTCAGAAAGCAATGGAACATTCATCTATAAATGTTAGTTTAAACTATTTACGAGGCTTAGAAGTAGCTGAATTGAAAGAAGAAGATATGCCTATGGTTTAGGATTTATATCTAAATATATTTCTCCAAGTTTTGAGTTCACACTTGTAAAACTTAATTAGTATTTCTTTTATAAAGTCCGAATAGTTTTTCATACACCCAATTTACAATATTTAGTTTTTACTTAAACTATATGAAGAAGATAGCTATGGTTTAGTTTCTATTCTTTCTGTATATCCTTAAAGCTTCATAAGCACAAGCTAATGCCCCAATTGAACAAAGTATTATAATAATGTTTTTGTATTCGGGTTCGTCAGAAAGAAAATAACCAAGAATTATAAAGTTTAATGCAAGTGTAATTTGCATAAAGATTAATGCTATAGGTTTTTTTTTCATATTTTAAATATAATAATTAATATAAGTCTAACCTATTTAAGAGGTTTAGAAGTAGCTTAATTAAACGAAGAAGATATGCCTATGGTTTAGTAAGTAAGGAATAAATTTATAGATTATTTCTTCTTAATTTCCTTTTAAGGTATCATAAATACCTTCATCTACTTCGGAATCTGACGTTAATATTGAGTTCATATAATCTCTAAATTCCACAAAGAAATGAGATTCTCTATTCTGCCAATATTCCTGCCACCCTGGTTGGTTTTTTATGGCATTTATAGAAGCAGTAAGAGATTCTTGAACATTCTGATCAAGAGTACCCTCATTTGCTAAATAGTAATTGTTTTGAAACGACAATATTAAGCCGTGCATTAATATAGTAGCTTGAAATTTTTCAGCACTTGTTGTTATACTTTTTGGGTCCTTTATATAATCCCATAGAAGCTGGCTTGATTGTTCACTATTACCGGTTTCAGTATACCAAGAAACAGTTATTGCATTTGCAGCATTTGCAGTAGCAGATTTTGTTGCTATAGTATTTTCTTTAAATTGAACACCAACAAATATTAGTGATATAAATAAAGCAATCCCTCCAATTATTTCAGTTATTAGTGCAATTTTTTTTAAAGAGTTTTTCATAAACCAAATTTACAAAATTTAGTTATTACTTAAAGTGTTTGAATTAAAAGAAAAAGATATGCCTATGGTTTAGTAAGTCTTTTTAGCCTTGCATGTTTGTTAAATAAATCAATAAAAATACTGGAATAATTATAAATTAATTTCAGATAATGTTGACAATAATACTAATGGTTTCCATATTTTATTGATAGTAATAATTTCATGAATAGTTGATTTAGGTTCAAAAAGATTATTTTTTATTGCTCTTTCTATTAATATATTTTTAGATAATTGTTTTCCCTTTTCGTTATGAGTTCTTATCGAATTATCCATATAATCGATAAAAGTAACTGGTATCATTTTATAACCAAGCTCTTTTAATGTGTTAAACCTGTGGTGTCCATCAATTATCATTTTACTTTTATTACAACAAATTATGGACGGAAGAATAGAATATTCATCACATGAAAGTATGTATTTTTTTAAAGCATTTTTTCTATTAATTATAACTTTTTCATGTGGAAAAATACTATCAATACTAACATACTCAAAAGATGTTATTAAATTTTGGTTTTTTAAAGAAATAGAATACATATTGATAAAAAATTATATTGTTTTAAATATATGTAAATATAAATAATTTAATTAGCCATATTTAAGGATTAGAACTTCCTGAATTAAAAGAAAAAGATATGCCTATGGTTTAGTTAAAAATATTATAAACGGACCTGTTAAGTGTTATTCTTTTATTCGATTATATTTTTTGAGTGTTTCTATTAGTAAATCGTGAGGTAAAGCATAAGCCTTATTTCCGTTAATTCCTTCCATAGTATCAGCTGCCACCATTGCATTTATAATCGCTTCCTCTACTGCCTGAACAGTTGCTTCAAAAACTGGCATTAGTTGGTCATTCGGTAATGATTGAACAGTTGTAGTTTCATCTCGATTAAATGCATTTTTATTTGCAGTTGAGAACGCTAAGAAAATATCTCCAGAGCCATTACTTCCTCTTCCGCCAACAATCCCAACTCCTAATGGAATTCTTTTAGCGATTCTTTTTAATTGATGAGGTAAAAGAGGTGCGTCTGTTGCTATAATTACTATAATCGAACCATCTCCTTCTTGTCTCCTTGATTTTGGTGGGGCATTAAACTTATAGTTTAAAGTGTCTTTTAATTCAATTCCAATTGGAACTCCTGCAATTGATAAATTTCTCTTGGCTCCAAAATTGGATTGTACAATTGCTCCAACTGTATATATCGAATCTTTAATTTTAAAAACTCTTGAAGATGTTCCAGTTCCTCCTTTAAAGCCTAAACACATCATTCCAGTTCCGCCACCAACATTACCTTCAGCAATCTTTCCGCTCGATGAGTTTTTTATAGCTTCTAATACATTTTCTTCTTTAACGTGAAAACCATAGATATCATTAAGGAAACCATCATAAGTTTCAGCAACTACTGGATAAGTATACCACCAATCTTCTCCGCTATACCAATCCGTATCCACATACCACTTTAAAACTGCATCTCGAACAACTCCAACACTATTGGTGTTAGTTATCATAATTGGTGTTTCTAAAAATCCTGATTCGGTTACCCAGGTTGTACCGGTCATTTCTCCATTTCCATTAAGACTGTACCAATTGGCGTAAACTGGACTAAACTTTTTAGCCTTTCCTCTGGGAAATATTGCAGTAACGCCTGTTCTTACAGGTCCTTTTCCAATAATATTTTCTCCTTCTACAGAAATCATAGTACTATAACCTACTTCAACTCCTTTAACATCTGTAATTGCATTAAACTCTCCAGTTTTGCCAACAAACGGAACTCCTAAATCTCTTGCTCTCGGTTTTTGTGCGTATGATTGAAAACTAAGTAGCATTATTAAAAAAAGTATATATCTATATTTCATGTTAGTTTTTTATATTCAAATATAACAATTATCTAAACTTATTCACTTAATAAAAAAACCCAAACATTACTGAATGGGTTTCTATTTAAAATAAAGAACCTCCTTTAAAGGGAGGTTTTTATTCTAAGTGTTTTCTAAGTTTATTCCATATTAGCTGGAGAACTTAACTCAGGAACTAGTACTTGATGTCTAATACTTAGTCCATTAGGCATTAAACTTTCATTAAATTTTTTCAAATCTTGTTCGTAGGCATCTTTGCCATAAAGATCGTCATATTTTGCAATCATATCTACATACGGCTTTCCGTAATCACTGCTTTGACCGGTAAAGTTTTTATGGTGATATCTAACTTGAACCATATTTCCATCACAACCAGAAAGGCACGTCATTACATTCATGTTCTGCACAAAATTAGTTGCTACCATTGCTTTTTTTACACGCTCTCTAAACCTCCAAAAATCTTTTTCCCCAGAATCTTTATAATTGTAATAAAGAATTCTTCTATGGTTTTGTCTTTCAGTATTTTTACTATAATAAGACATGTTTTTATTCATAGACCACATATAGTTTCCAGTAGATTTGTGCAAAGAACCAACTTTCTTTTGCCACCAGTTATTTCCCTTAGTATCTACTTTATCTAATTCTTGGATAGAATCAGATACTTGCATTCTTATAAAATTTTGGGCATTTTTTCCTGTCAATATTTGAAAAGTTAAATAGTTGGCTTGCCCTTTTTTACTATTGTATATTTTTGTTTTTTCAGCAACCCCTTCCATGAATTCTTCCATGTTCTCTTGATCTACTGTTAATAATCTCGATTGAATGATTTGAGCATTCAATGCTGTCATTGTAAATGCAAACAATAACATAAAAATAATTTTTTTCATTTGATTTTTTTGTTAGTTAATATTATATTAATTTCAAATATATAAATTATTAATTTCATATTACAACTAATTAAAACATGAATTTTGTATTCAATATTAATTAAGACTAAACTTAAGTGTAATAAAATTAAAGTACTGACACTAAATAAGAAAATATAAATATGAGTAAAGATTTTTACAAAACTTATATCTTTCCTTTTAGAGGAATAAT
>Ga0209482_1001882_pt1 | contig 13679 bp, 12 predicted proteins | sample CoawatmetaG10DNA_FD_187512 | JGI IMG/M metagenome (GOLD analysis project Ga0209482, IMG submission 187512) | Marine microbial communities from the West Antarctic Peninsula - Coastal water metaG104-DNA (SPAdes) (version 2) | ecosystem: Environmental > Aquatic > Marine > Coastal ...
ATGATGAAGTTCCGAAAGATTATTCTTTCACAGTCCAAAGTATTATAGCATCTAAGGCTGACAATACTAATTTAACAGTAGTTGCAGAAAATGGAACAATAACAACCTTAGGAAGTCTTTTTTCAAAAGATGATGATACTTTATATAAAGCTAAAAGTTCTATTAATTTTGGAAGTATATACGTAGGGCAATCTAAAGATCTTAAATGGAGTCTTCTTAACTCCGGAACTGATACTTTAAAAGTTTCTATAGAAAAAAACGAATTGACTAAGTTTGATTTAACTGATTGGGAGACAAAGACTAATGCAATTACATGGCCAGTAGAACTGCTAAGAGGAGAAAAACTTGAAATAAATGTCAGGTTTAATGCAACTGAAATAGGAGAGTTCAGTGAAAAAATATTTCTAAACACAAACGAATCACCTACTAATAATCTTAGTCCTTATGACATTGTAATTACCTCAAAGGCATACAATACAAACAAGATAACACTTCAAAATGGTGCACCAGCTGAAAATAATAAGGTTTCAGATGTTAAAGTGTCTATTAATGGAGACGAAGACATAACCAGCTTTCAGTTTGATGTTTATGCAGAAAATCCTAAATCTGAATCAAAACCTTCTTTAATTGAATTTGTTAAAAATTCTGCAACTCTTTTAAAATCTGATACAGATCATGTTATTTCATCAAGTGTGATGACTGATAAAGATACTAAAGCTAAATTTTTAAGAGTTATTTGTTATTCACCAAGCAATGCTTTGTTAACTCAAGCAGTTGGTGAAATCGTTAAATTTTCTGTCCTTCCAAAAAATCTAGTTGAGCCTAAAGATTATCCGCTTTATATTGAAAACGGAGTTCTTACTAACAAGGATTTAGTTAACGTTATTTCTGGAACAGAGCCTGGTAGTATAGATCTTAAAACTGGAGTTTGGGCACCTGGTTCTCCTATTGAAGGTTCAACAGCTAATGGCTGGGAGCTAGATCTAGGAAATCGTTACAGAAATAGTTATAATGAATATGATATTAAATTAAAAAATACAGGAAATAAAGTATTGACAATTACAGGGGTTAGCTCTTCCGATCCAGATATGTTTTGGCTAGGAGATTTACCTTTAGAGATAGCTTCAGGAGCAGAAGTTGCTCAACCTTTTAAAATTGTCCCATCTACTGAATCAGATGTGTTTTCAGGCTCTTTGAATTTCACACATGATGGAGGTGCGGTAAATGACTCAGTCCTTGTTAAAGCTACTCTAACAAATAGAAATACTATTTTACTAAAAAATAAAATAGTAAAAAGAGAAGAAATAACTGACATTCCTCTAAAATTATTAAATTCTAACACAGTAAAAGGTCTTCAATTTGACTTGACTCTTCCTGCTGAAACTAAATCTTTTGTTTGGAATTTATCAGCAAGTGGAAGTGAAAGTTTTACTTTCACTGAACTAGATGATGCAAGTAACCCTGGTATTACTCATTATGTAGGAGATAAAATCACATTTGTTAATAATGCTGGAAGTACTCATCCGTTGTATATAGTTACTGGCTTTGATGCTGATGGAGCCTTTGATGAAGACAAACAACTTGCTAATGTTGTTACTAATCAAGGAGCAACATCTGGAGAAGTTATTTTAGACTTAACAGATGTTCCCGCTGGAACTTATTATTACATATGTGGTAATCATAAATCCATGCAAGGATCCATTACAATTCTTCCTAAGTTTTCTATTGATGCAGATTCTTCAAATTTAGATTCAGAAAGAGCATCGGGATTTGTGATAGGTATGTCAAAAATATCTGCAAGAACATACAGATTTTTATTATACTCTAACTCTGGTGCTACATTTACTGGAAATTCTGGTACTATAATGAACGTTCCAATGTTTGTGCCAGTTATATCAAATAAGACCATGGAAGTTAAAGATGGTTCTTATCAATTAACTTTAGATAATATTATAGTTTCTGGTGAAGGCAATAAAAACATATTTACTGCTAATAACGATGATGCTTTCTTAGCAACAAAAAATACTGTTTTTATTAGTGCAACTAATGATTTCGACCCCGTTGTTGATGCTGGCCAAACTACAAAATTAAAAGAAAATCCAGTTTTAAATGCTTATTTCTATAAAGTAAAAGCTTCAGATTCAGATGAAGTAAGTTTTGTTGATGATTTTAAAATAGTCAGTGGAAATGATGATGGTGCTTTCGGAATTCAAGCAGAAACGGGTGAGCTTTTTGTTACAAATCCATCTATTATTGATTTCGAAACTAAAGCAAAATATTCCTTAGGAATTACCGTTACAGATGGTACTAAAACTAGTGCTGAAGAAGCCGTTGAGGTAATTATCACTGATGATCCCAACGCTTTTGTTATAAAAGATTTTAGCGTTCAAATTTATGATGATTTAACCAAATCAGGTATAGCAAATGATAACGATAAAACATCTTCTGCTGCGGCTGATGCTGTTTTTAATTATAATATTGAAGGTGGAAAAGATAAAGATTTGTTTTCTTTAGATAAGATTACAGGGCAATTAAGCTTAAAGAGTTTACCTGTTTTTTCTAGTCCAACTGATTCTGATAAAGATAATATTTATGAATTATCAATTAAATCAGTAGTGGTAGATGACACTTCAGTTAATATTCCTGTTTTTATCTCTGAGAGAACTGTTTCAATTAAAGAAAACACCTCTGATGCTGTAATTGTTATTTCAATGCTTTCTAATAAAGGGGCTGATGTGGATGAGGATGGTATAATAGATTCCTTAGATAACTGTCCAAACACAGCTAACGCTAATCAAAATGATTTTGATAAAAATGGAGAGGGTGATGTTTGTGAAGATTCAGATGGAGATGGAGTGCTTGATTATAGAGACAGATGTCCAATGATTCCAAATGCAGACCAAGCTGATATGGACGGAGATAGAATAGGCGATGTTTGCGATGATTCTGATGGTGACGGTGTAGTAGATGCTATTGATAATTGCCCATTTGTAGCTAATGCAGATCAGTCTGATATTGATGAAGATGGAATTGGTGATGTGTGTGATGATGATATTGATGGTGATGGAAAAATAAACAAAGACGATAACTGTCCCTCTGTCGCTAATGCTGATCAAGCTGATACTGATGGTGATGAAATAGGTGATGTTTGTGATGATTCAGATGGAGACGGTATATTGGATATTAATGATAACTGCCCAGCTGTCGCTAATGCTGATCAAGCTGATTTTGATGATGATGATATTGGAGATGTTTGTGACGATTCTGATGGAGATGGAATTTTAGATTCTGTAGATAATTGTCTAGTTATTGCTAATACAGATCAAGCTGATGCCGATAAAGATGATATTGGAGATGTTTGTGATTCGGTATTTAATATTCCTTATAACAACAACAAAGTCTCAGTAACTAGTGCGAGTTGCATTGGAACAAGTGATGGTTCTATTGGACTTAGTATTGAGGATGCTTCTTATGATTACAGTATTACTGTTACAGGGAATGAAGATCCAATTACAATAACAGGCGATGATAAAACAGCTTCTGTTACTGGACTTGCAGGAGGAACTTATTCGGTTTGTTTTACAGTAACTGGACAGGCTGACTATAGTCAATGCTTTGAAGTTGTTATAGGCGAGCCAAAAGCCTTATCAGCCTTTGTAGAGGTGGATAACGATAAAAGAACTACCAGCATCCAGCTAACAGGTTCTAAGAGTTACAATATTGATGTTAATGGCGAGAGGTTTGAGTTTAAAGGAGATAACTTTACTACTAAACTTCCAACAGGACTGAGTATAATAAAAATAAGTACGGACTTAGACTGTCAAGGAATAATAGAGAAAGAAGTATTTATCTCAGAAGATATTCATTACTACCCTAATCCAACAGATCAGGACGTGAGTGTTCATGTCTCAGGTGAAGACACTAGAGTTATGATTAGCGTGTTTAGTGAAAAAGGTAGTCTTATCTATTCAAAAGAACAGCAAATACAGGACTTCTCTAGAAAAACAAATATCGATCTGTCTAGACAAATCACAGGAACTTACATCGTAGTGATGGAGAGTAAGACCGTTAGAAAAACATTTAAAATTGTAAAAAGATGAAATACAACATATTAAAATACTTTAGTTTTCTTTTTATTCTCACCCTTACAAGTTGTGGTGGTGGAGGCGGAGAAGAAGGCGGTGGTAGCGGCGGCGGCGATCCTGTTATTAACCCTCCGGGCAAATCAACTTTAACTGCTCCTGCTAATAACAAGACCTGTGAAACAGGAACGAGTGTTTCTGACACGAAGAGTGACGTAACTTTTACTTGGGGTGCCTCGGCAGATACCAACACATATGACCTTAAGATTACTGATTTAAATTCAAATAGTGTTACAAACAAAACAGCCTTAACTACCACTACAACTAAAGCCACTTTAGATAAAGGGGTTCCATATTCTTGGAACATCACTTCAAAAAGTACAGCCAGTTCTACCAACACAGCTAGTGATACTTGGAAGTTTTATTTAGCAGGAACAGGGATTGTTAATTACGCTCCTTTCCCTGCAGATCTTAAAACACCAGCATCAGGATCGACAATCACTAGAGATGGGGATGGTAAAGTAGCTTTCACTTGGGATGGTAGTGATCCAGATACGGACGACACCCTTACTTACACACTTTATGTTGATACTACAGATGGAAAACAAACACCAGCGACAGCACTATCAAACTTAACAGAAAAAACAGCTAGTGTAGAGTTAGCAGCAGCAACTACGTATTATTGGAGAGTCAAAACATCTGACGGAGTGAACAGTAGTTACTCTATTGTCTACTCTTTTAAAACTGAGTAAGTTTGCTAAAATTTAAATCATGAAAATTTTAAAAAATATTATATCAGTATTTTTAATCTCTTTTTTTGTAATTTCTTGTGTTTCAGATGAGGAAATTGTTGATAATTCTAAGGAAGTTATACCTGGTGTTAAACTTGTCAATTTTTCCCATACTTTATCTTCTTGCGACCCATCTAATTATGGAATTTGTACGAACAAGATAAATTCATGGATTGATAAAGGTACATCTAAAATGAAAAACCAGAATTCTGATATTTTTGTGGTCACATGGAATATTGGAAAGTTTGTTAGTGAGGGCGGTTTTAATAGGCCTTATAATACAATGGAAGTTGTTCTTAGTTCTACTGAAATAGAATCTATACTTACTAAAATCTCTACTTGGCTTCAAGGGACTTGTTTAAGTGAAAGTGAAAGATCATCTCACTTAAGTGAGTATCGTAATTATTTAGAGAATGGGGCAGATGTGTCATCTCAGTTTGTTATATGTTCTAATAGTAGACTTGTTTTAGCTGCATTTCAACCAGCATTTAACGATTTAAAAGAAAAAGATGATATTCAATCATTTGTATTACATGAATTATATCATGCTTTTCAACAAGATTTAGGTTCACAGAACTGTACTAGTCAGCGTGAAAATAATTCTTCTTCAAATGGTAGAGCTATAGTTGAAGGGGCGGCTCAGTACTTTGCTGAGTTGGTGACTGGTGAGATGACAAGTACTGACGGAGTTAATAACCTTCTTAAGCAAGTTTATAATGATTACCAAGGAAGTAAGGATAAATCTATTTCTAATGGATACGCATGGTCTGCAGGTTTGGCTTTAATGATTCAAAGAAGCTGGTTGGATCAAGCTATTATTATGGATGGAAGTTTATTTTATAATTGTAAAACTGAAACAGACTATACAAACTCTAATCAAAATTTATTGAAGATCAAGGATCTTTGGTATATGATTGAGAAAGATGGTGATAATTATAAGTTTTCAGATCAAGCTTTAGGAAAATAATTCCATTAAAGATTTTAATCCCCTTTTTATACTTTTTTGAAAGACATTACAATTAATATAATAGATAGAGACGGTAAAAAACACTCTTTGATTGCTCCTACAGACATGAACATGAATATCATGGAACTTTGTAAGTCTTATGAGTTGCCTGTTGAGGGAGTTTGTGGAGGAATGGCTATGTGCGCTTCTTGCCACGTATATGTTGATTCTGAAATATTGATTGAAGAAAAAAATGCCGACGAAGAAGCTATGCTTTCCGAAGCATTCCATGTCAAAAATAACTCTAGGCTAGGTTGTCAAATTCAAATCAATGAAAAATTAGATGGCTTCCAGTTTGAGTTGGCTCCAGAATAAAACTTAAACTAAATTTTGTTTTTTAATTAAATTCAAAGCAGATCCTTCTTTGTACCATTCTATTTGCTGATCGTTATAAGTGTGATTAGCCATGATTAAATTTTTAGACCCATCTGAATGAATTAATTCAATACTAATTTGTTTTCCAGGACTAAATGATTCAAAATCTATAAAGTTAAATATATCATCTTCTTGGATTAGATTATAATCATCTTCTTTAGCAAAGGTAATTCCAAGCATCCCTTGTTTTTTTAAGTTGGTCTCATGTATTCTTGCAAAAGATTTTACTAAAACTACTTTTACTCCAAGGTGTCTTGGCTCCATTGCTGCGTGCTCTCTTGATGAGCCCTCACCGTAATTATGATCTCCTACAACTACAGTGTCTATGTTGTTTTCTTTATAAATCCTCTGTACAACGGGAACACCTTGATATTCACCGTTTAATTGATTTTTTACAAAATTTGTTTTTTCGTTAAATGCATTTACAGCGCCTATTAAACAATTGTTAGATATGTTATCTAAGTGCCCTCTAAATTTAAGCCATGGACCAGCCATGGAAATATGATCTGTAGTACATTTTCCTAGTGCTTTTATTAGCAATTTAGCATTCATGATATTTTTTCCGTCCCATGGTTTGAATGGTTCTAGTAATTGTAACCTTTTAGACTCTTTATTTACAATAATATTTATTTTTGATCCATCAGTTACTGGCTCTAAATATCCAGCATCTTCAACTTCAAACCCTTTTGGAGGGAGTTCCCACCCTGTTGGTTCTTGAAGCATGACTTTTTCACCTGATGAGTTTATCAATGAATCAGTTAGAGGATTAAAATCCAGTCTTCCAGAAATTGCTATGGCTGCAACTATTTCTGGTGATGCTACAAAAGCATGAGTATTAGGATTCCCATCAGCTCTTTTGGCAAAGTTTCTGTTAAAAGAATGGACAATTGTATTTTTTTCTTTTAACTCAGCATCCTTTCTAGCCCATTGACCTATGCATGGACCACATGCATTTGTAAATATTTTTGCATTCAAATTTTCAAAAATTTCTAAAAATCCGTCTCTATCGGCCGTGTATCTTACTTGCTCTGAGCCAGGGTTGATTCCAAGTTCAGCTTTAGTTTCTAAACCCTTATCGATTGCTTGTTGAGCTATTGAAGCTGCCCTAGATAAATCTTCGTAAGAGGAATTGGTACAAGATCCAATTAAACCCCATTCAACCTTTAAAGGCCAGTCATTTTTTTTAGATTTTGCAGCCATCTCATTTATTGGAGTCGCAATATCAGGTGAAAAAGGTCCATTTACGTGAGGCATTAGTTCAGATAAATTTATTTCAATTACCTGATCAAAATATTTTTCAGGTTCTTGGTATACTTCAGGGTCAGCTGTGAGGTATTCTTTTATTTTATTAGCAGCATCAGCTACATCACTCCTGTCAGTTGATCTTAAATATCTTTCCATTGATTCATCATAACCAAAAGTAGAAGTGGTCGCACCAACTTCAGCGCCCATATTACAAATGGTTCCTTTACCTGTACAGGACATTGACTTGGCCCCTGGACCAAAGTATTCAATTATTGCTCCAGTTCCTCCTTTTACCGTTAATATTCCAGCAACTTTTAATATAACATCTTTTGGAGCTGTCCATCCAGATAGTTTTCCAATTAGTTTCACTCCAATTAATTTAGGAAACTTTAATTCCCATGGCATGCCTGCCATTACATCTACAGCGTCTGCTCCACCAACTCCAATTGCAACCATTCCAAGCCCACCAGCATTAACTGTATGTGAATCTGTCCCTATCATCATTCCACCAGGAAAAGCATAATTTTCCAAAACTACTTGGTGGATAATTCCTGCTCCAGGTTTCCAAAATCCTATTCCATATTTATTTGAAACAGTTTCTAGAAAATTAAAAACTTCATTACTATTATTTAGAGATGCTTGAAGATCTTTTGTAGCTCCAATTGATGCTTGAATTAAGTGATCACAATGTACTGTTGTAGGTACGGCCACTCTACTTTTACCTGCTTGCATAAATTGCAATAAGGCCATTTGAGCTGTAGCATCTTGACACGCTATTCTGTCGGGAGCAAAATCAACATAATCTTCTCCTCTTTTAAAAGGAGAGTTTAGTTCAGAATTCCAAAGATGAGAATAAAGTATTTTTTCAGAAAGAGTTAAAGGGCTTTGGTTTATTTCCCTGGCTTTATCAACTTTCTTTTTTATTTGCTGATATACTTCCTCAATCATTTTTATATTAAATGCCATATACTTTATTTTGGATTGTAAAAATAGTTTATATCATATGAATTTAAAAGAATTCATATTCTTTTGTTTAGCTCCCTATTTGATGAGTGGATTTTTAAAGTGCTATTACGATAGAACAAAGAATCAACATTACAAATGCAGGAAGAGATTTAATTAAAGGATCATTTATTTTTGTATGAACAAAAATAGCTCCAACCATAAGGCACCCCATCAAAAAGGCGCTAATGTCTATTAAGATAGGAAACCATATCCCTAAAATCAGAAGACCAGCTAATGATAGTTTTAAAAAACCAATCAATTTCATAAACCAATTTTTAAAACCATAAGCATTGAATTCATCAGACATGTTTTGAGAGTTTCCTCCTCTGTATTTTGAGGGAGATTTAAAATTTAACAACCACACATTAAAAATTCCTACGGCAATAATAATTTGAATAATAAGTTTTATTTTTTCCATTGATTATATTTTTTTATTAATTTAACGAATTAAATTCAAATGTATGGATCATATTGGTAAATTACTATTAAGAGTAGGCTATTCATTGTTGTTAATGACTCATGGTTTTCCAAAGCTGAAAAAACTTTTTTCAGATGACATAAGGTTTCCCGACCCTCTGTCTGTGGGAGAAGAGAATTCGCTGTTTCTTACTGTTTTAGCGGAATTTGTTTTTCCTTTATTTATCATAGTAGGTTATAAAACTAGGATAGCTTCTTTTTTTCCAGCATTTGCTATGTTAATAGCTGCTTTTGTAGTTCATTTTGATGATCCTTTTGGCAAAAAAGAATTAGCTATTTTGTATTTATTAGGCTTTGTTCTTGTAACCTTATTTGGGCCTGGTAAATATTCAATAGACCACTACAAGAAAAATTAGATTAGGATCCTTGAGAATCCATTTTTTTTCTATATTCTGAAGGAGTCATGCGAATTTGATTTTTAAAAAGTCTGTTAAAATGAGAGAAATTATTATAACCACACTGAAAGCAAATGTTCTTAATATCGAGTTTACTTTGAGCTAATAGTCTTAAAGCGTTGTTGATTCTGTATTCATTTAAAAAAGTTGTAAACGTTTTGTTTGTTTTAGACTTAAAGTACCGGCAAAATGATGGGGGTGTCATAAATACTAGTTCTGAAACTTTATTTAGTGAAACCTCTTCTTTGTAGTTGAGTTTTATGTAATTAAAAACTTTTTTTATTCTCTCATTTTCTTCAATATTTTCTGAATCAAAATTATCTGAATTTAAAATAGCAACATCTTTGCTAAGTGAAAGATCATTTAATATTTTTATTAATGTTAAAATTCTTTGAATTGGTGTTTCGTATTGAAGGCCTAACATGCTAATTCCTATAGTTTTTTTTGTTTCACCTGAAAAAAAAAGACCTTTTTTAGACAACTCAAATAGTTTGTTAATGTTTTTAAATTCTATTACTTTTTCAAGCGAATTTCCTAAAAAATTTGCACCAAATTGAATAACAACTTCTTTTCTGTCGATATCAAAATAGTCAGTAAATCCAGTATGTGGAACATTAGATCCTATCATTACTAAATCTCCTTCCTGATAGTTTGATAAGTTTAAACCTACTTGTCTTTTTCCTTTACCGTTATTTATATACACTAATTCAATTTCTGGGTGGTAATGCCATTTTTGAAATTTATTGTTAAGGTTGTTGTTGTTTATGTCAAATAATTGGTAAGAAAATGAGGCGTTTTCTAACTGAATTGCCTCTAAATTAGCTTTTATTGACAATTTCTTATTTTTAACCACTAAATACGTATTTATTTAACATTATTAAATTATATATAACAAATATTGTTAATACAGTACAAGTATATGATAAAATACTTAAGTTATTACTTAGTATATGTGTTATTTTTGTAAAATATTTAAAACATTTATGAAACATCTTTTTTTATTTTTATTACTTTCAAACACATTAATTAATGCAAATTTTGATAATCTATATAATCTTGAAACTTTAGATTTTAATCAACAGATTATTGAAAGTATTAAGTCCAACAATTATGATTCAGTCAAAGAATTGCTTTCAAATAGGTTAATATCTGCTAGCTCAATTATTGACGGAAAACCACTTTTAATTCATGCAGTTATTAATGATAAACCAGACATGGTTAATTTATTAATAAGATATGGAGCTCAACCTTTTACAGATTTCTGTGATCAAGGTTATAACTCTCTAGAATGGGCTGTAAAATCAGAGAGTTATTATGCTAGAGCTGAGCTAATAGTAATTACAATTTTGAAAAACTAAATAATCTATAAAGTATAATAATATTTTGTTTGTTGTTTAAAACCCTTGATTTTCAAGGGTTTTTTTTGTAGATAACTCCATTGAAATATTTAATATTAGTTTTGTACCAATAGATTTATAGTTGACAATTCGACTGAAAGAATTTATCATCAAATTCAAGAAAATAGATTAAATTAGAAGTCTATTTTAAACTTTCATAAAAACATAAATCATGAAAAAAATAACATTATTACTATTATTAGTCTCGATATTAATTTCTTGTAACAATTCAGTTAAAGAAATTGAAGTAGATCGAAAAGCTGGAGAGTGGGTTAAAACAGGAGTAAAATATTCAATTGGATCTGATGCTGATGTAGCTATTGTTAAAAAAATGTTATCAAGTCATGTGTCATTAGATGCTAAAGGGGTATTTTCCTCAATAGGCGATACCTTAAAGTATTATCCACATAATAGGAAATCATCTATTAAAATGGACGTTAACATGTTAAAGGATTACTTTTCTCAGTATGACTCTATCCAAAAGAATATACTATACTATCTTCCGTACAATGTTGAGACTTGGACTGGAAGCATAGTTCAGGTAGGGGCGGTTGAGACAAGATTTAATAAAAATGGAACTATTGAAAAAGACCGCATAATTAATAAGTTTTTTATTGGCAATGATGGATTGGTTCATACCATACGCGAATGGAATGCAGATTGGTAAAATAAATACAGGAGCATTTATGATCCATCTAATATTATCTATTTTCTTTTTAACATCTTGTTCTAAAGATCCAATTATTTATAATCTAACCACCTCTGCATACCCCCCCGATGGAGGAACAGTGTCTCCAATAACTAAACAATATGAGGAAGGGAAAATAGCTTCAATAAATGCAACTCCAGCATCAGAATATTTTTTAGAAAGTTGGACGGGTGCAACAGGTTATTCAAGTTCTGTAAATATTGTTATGGACTCCGACAAATTTGTTATTGCAAAATTTGTAAAAAAGAAATATGATTTAACAACAAGTATTGAAGGTAAAGGAACAATAGAAGAAAAAGTAATTAAAACAGGCGCTAACACAGATTATAATAGTGGAACAATTTTAGAACTAACCGCAATTCCATTATCAGGATGGAGATTTAAAGAATGGTCGGGAGACATTACAGGAACTGAAAACCCTGTACAAATTACCATTAATGAAACTAAAAAAGTTACTGCAATATTTGTAGAGAATTATGTTGGTAAAAATACATCTAAATTTCTTGCACTTGGGGATAGCTATACAATTGGTGCATCTGTTGCTAGTAGTGAAAGATGGCCAGTTCAGTTTCTAAGTGAATTAAAATTATATACTAAATATATTGATACATTACAGATAATTGCAAGATCTGGATGGAGAGTTGATCAATTAAAAGAGGAGATGAATAATTCAAAGCTTGAACCACCTTATGGACTAGTTTCGCTTTTGATAGGAACTAATAATCAATTCCAAAAACAAGATGCAAATGATTTTCGTCCTGAATTTATTGAAATGTTAGAAAAATCCTTAAAATTAGTTAAGGACAGAAAAGAAAGGCTATTTGTAATTTCATTACCAGATTGGGCAGCAAGTCCTTATGGAGTTGGTTTTGATAGAGCAAAAGTTTCTAAAGAAATAGATCAATTTAATTCTGTAATTAAGGAAGAGTGTGATAAGAGAAATATTCTTTTGTTTGACATTACATCTATCTCAAGAAGAGCTTTAACAGATATAACCTTAATAGCAAATGATGGTTTACATCCAAGCGGAAAAATGTATAAACTTTGGGTTGATAAAATGATCCCTATTATATCAAAAATTAATTTTCAATAATTTCCTGATAAAACTTTGAAAACGGTCTTTAAAAAGATTGAAGAAATAAACTATGAGTACAAGTATGAGTAAGTTTGTTAATCCATTCATAAACTAAACATAATAATTACTGAACTAAAGAAGAAGATATGCCTATGGTTTAGGATTGTTAAAATCATATATTTGGTATGAATTAAAAATAAGAAGTTCTAAATGAATGTAATAATGTTTGTAGTGGGTGCTGTAATATTTGCTGTTTTTCTTATAGGTGATGTATCGGAAGTTAAGACTGAAGAGAAAGTTAATGATGAAAATTATGGGTATTATGCAAGACATCAACCTGAAAAAGATGAATTAAAAGAAGATGATATGCCTATGGTTTAAGGATTACTTGCAAGCTTCAGAAACTTTGTTATAGGTTTCAGTTTCTGTACCACCGGAGGGAATTGAGTATATAGCAGTCATAACATTGCCATCTTCTGAAACAGTTAATGTGCTGGTAAATGAATAACTACTGCTTTCTTTTGAAATAATTACCAATAAATTTTTAGAATTTTTATCGACTGTATGAGTGTCACCTTCTACATTTTCAACTCCCCACAAACTAGTTAATTTTTCGCATCCATCACCATAATCTATAAAACTTTCAGGGCTAAAAATTGTCCACATATTTTCTTTAGAATCTAAAGCATCAGTATATTTCCAAACAACTCCCTTATAAACATCTAAAAAGTTACCTTCTTTTGTTGCAGCTTCATCATCATCAGAATAACAAGACAATAATAGAACAGACAATATTATTAAACAATCTTTTTTCAATTAATTAATCCATTTAGCTTGAATGAATAAATAATTTAGAATGAGTGCGAGTTTACTGTCATATAACTGTCAGTTTTAGATATTTTTACTGTCAGTTTTGTGTATATTTAGCTTTTAACCTTGTTAGTTATTAAATAAAAAGTTAGTAATATCAACTAAATAATACTCAAATAATACACTCTTAAACCCTTTGTATACTTGAGTTAAAAGCAAAAAAAAAGAGTAACCATTTCTGATTACTCTTGTTGTAGCGGGAACAGGACTCGAACCTGTGACCTTCGGGTTATGAGCCCGACGAGCTACCTA
>Ga0209482_1001885_pt1 | contig 13659 bp, 12 predicted proteins | sample CoawatmetaG10DNA_FD_187512 | JGI IMG/M metagenome (GOLD analysis project Ga0209482, IMG submission 187512) | Marine microbial communities from the West Antarctic Peninsula - Coastal water metaG104-DNA (SPAdes) (version 2) | ecosystem: Environmental > Aquatic > Marine > Coastal ...
CGCACAAATTATTACTATATATTTCATCAAATTATTAAAAAATTAAAGATAAATAATTTTTTCTTGCTCACTAGATTGGTGGATTGCATTTATTACTTGAAGTGTCAATAACCCATCATTTCCAGAAACTAAAGGCTCTTCATTTGAATTAATTGCAGTTAAAAAGTTTTGAATTTCGCTAGTATAAGTAAAATCTCTTGTTGGAGATGATGAAAAAACTGTTTTCCATTTTTTTTCTGTTCTCCCATAAAATTTAATTTCACCAGATAATCCATCCCACAGAAGAGTTCCTTTGTCTCCAACTACTTTACAATTTCTTGAAGGATCATATTGATAAAAATTCATATTTAAGTGCCCAATAGTTTCATAATCATCTTGATTTTTAAAGCCAAAAATAATATTCGCATGATCTTCGACATCTATCTCAAGGTTACTTTGCCTGGATACATGAGATTTAACCCATTTAATTTTACCAAAAATCCAATTTATATAGTCTATTTCATGACTCAATTCAAGCAGAACACCTCCACCTAATTTTTTTTGGGAAGACACTGTTTTTTTATAGTCAATATTTGGCCTCCAATCTAGTAAATTTTGACTAACTTCGACTTGAAATGATAAAATTTTACCAACTTTTCCAGTTTGAATCTTCTCTCTAAACTTTATTAATGAAGGCAAGAATCTTAAATTATATCCAGTCATTAAAACAACTCCTTTAGCACTACACAAATTAATTAAATCTTGAATTCCATCTGTAGTCGCAGAAATTGGCTTCTCAGCCAATATGTGAACTCCAGCATTTGCTAATGATTTCATAATATTTAGGCGCAGAGAAGATGGGTTTGCAACTATAGCTGCATCAGGATTTAAAAGCATTGCTTTTTCAATACTATCTACACAATCATAAAGCCCCAAAGAATCAGCATCACTGGAATCAAAGATCTTATGCCGCAAGGCAATTATTTTAATTTCGGGGAAAAGCTCTTTAATTATTCTTGCGTGTCGTTTGCCTATTGAGCCCAAGCCAATTATTAAAATTCTCTCAACTGAATTACAGATATTGCTCATTAATTATTAAATAAATTGGTTATTTCATTATTCGCCCTTTCATAGTCTTCCATGTGTCCAATATCAATCCAGTATTCATGTATTGGAAAAGTACTAACTTTTTTATTTAATTTAACTTGATTGTTTAATAATTTAGGCATATCAATATTGGTCACTCCATCTAGCTTATTGTAAACACTAGAATTAAGAACATAAATTCCAGCGTTTACAAAAAACTTATGGATTGGCTTTTCGACAATACTTTTTACAACATTTTCATCTGCATCAATGACGCCATAAGGAATTTGAAAATCATACTCCCTAGAGCAAAGAGTAGCAATTGAATCTGACTGGATATGAAAATTAAGAAGATTATCAAAATTTAATTTTGTTAGTATGTCCCCATTCATCATTATTATGGGTAGGTCACTTAAGTTGCTAGGCAGTAAACCCAAAGAACCTGCTGTGCCCAATGGCTTTTCTTCATGAATATATTGAATCGACACACCCCAATTACTTCCATCACTAAAGTAATTACTAACCATTTCTGCTTTATAGTGAGTTGATATAAAGAAATTATGAAAGCCACTGTTAATAAACTGCTCAATAATAGTTTCCATTATTGGCTTAGTACCAACATTTAGAAGTGGTTTTGGAGTCTCATTTGTTAAAGGGTTTAGCCTTTTCCCAAATCCACCTGCCATGAGAACAACAGGATTATCATATTTAGGCTTGTTAATTAAGTCTTGAAGCGTTTCAAGGCCAACTATAACTCTATTATGATCAGTAATTGGCATATGCAATAACCCTTTTTTTTGCATCGCCCTTAGAACCTTATCTTTATTGTCCAAAAAATTTGCAGAAAATGGGCTTTTATTCATAACTTTATCTAAGCTGGTAGCCATATCTAAATGTTTAATCAATGCTCGTCTAATATCACCATCAGTAACTGTCCCTATTAGAACACCTCCATCATCTGACACCATTATTATTTGGAGCGCTTGCTTAGTTAATACTTTAATTGCTAATTCAATAGAATCATTAGCTCTCAAAATTATTTTTTTCCATTTTTCCATAATTTACTTTAATTTATTTGAACTTAATAACTGTCTCGAATGGCTGCTTAAATAAGCTATTATCTTGGACTTTCTTAACTACTAATGAACCAGCATTAATAGAGCAATTTAGTCCAATTGACACATACTCCGTAACAGTTGACCCGGCACCAATATGTGTATTAGCACCTATTTCAACTCCACCACATAAAGAAGAGCCAGGAGCTAAATGGCAATTTTCTGCAATATTACAATCATGATCTATTAAAACACCAGTATTAATAATTGTATCTTTACCTATTTTAGATCCAGATTGAATTACCACACCAGCCATTATTTGAACTCCCTCATCCAACTCAATATCAGACGCTATTATTGCTTTTGGATGTATTACTGATGCAAACTGATAACCCTCATTTCTCATCTTCAAAGCTACTTTCCAGCGATCTTTTTTATTAGGAAGGGAGCCTATTCCATTAATTAAGAATACTTCATCATTTTTAAAATTATGTATATAGGAATCATCGCCTAAAATTTTCAAATTACAAAAAACATCGCCCGCTTTAAGATCGGGCGTTAAAAGTCCAAGAATTTCAGTGCCCATAAGGTCCAGCATGTCAATAATAACTTTTGCATGACCTCCAGCTCCCATTATAATTAAAGGTTTAGATAAGTTTTTATTCAAAGAATAACCTGATCGGTATCAAAATCATCCAAGCTTTTAGAATTTAAAATATCCCAATACTTCATAGGACTAATACCTGTCCCTGGACGCTTTATTGTTAAATTAGACTCAGATATTAAATCACCTTTTTTTATCTTACTTGCGGCTACCAAACTTTTTCTAGAAATAGCTTTGTTATCTATTTCAGATGGTTTTGGAGTTTTGAAACCATCACCCATTACTTCGATTACATTTTTAATAGCCTTGATCATCTCTTCTAATTCAGAAGGAGTCAATGATGCTTGATGATCTGGACCAGGCAAATTTTTATCAATTGTAAAGTGTTTTTCTATAATTGAAGCGCCCAAAGATGAAGCCATAATTGGAACTAAATTTCCTTTGCTATGATCAGAGTATCCAACTTTTAAACCAAATTTGTCACTCATGGTTTTCATTGCCCTAAGGTTTATATCCTCAAATGGGGCAGGATATTCAGATGTGCAATGTAACAATGTCACTTTTTCTTTTAAAAGCTTTTTACCCAAATCAGATGAAAACGCCTCATCAAAAGAAGTCTTAGATGGTATTTTACTATACCCATTGATTAAACCAAAAGCCACAACTCCTAATGCCTCCTCGACCTCATCCAAAGTTGCCATTCCTGTTGAAATAATTAAATCAATATTTTTTGATGCATGCTCAAGTAAAAAAGGGCCATTTGTTATATCACCAGATGAAATCTTGAGCGTATTGAGGCCTAAATCTTCTACCAAAAAATCAAGACTTTCAGAATCAAAAGCAGTTGATAAAAAATCAATATTTTTAATTTGGCAATAAGACATGAGCTCTTTCACAACTTTTTGAGGTAGTTCCAACTTTTTCAACATATCAAACTGGGACTCATTTTTATTTGTTGCTTTTTTTTGATATTTAGCTTTAGGCGCAGAAGGAATTACAAGTTTATCTGCTCTAAAAGTTTGAAATTTTACTGCATCAGCACCAGCTTGAATTGCAATATCAACTAACTGAAATGCAATATCAGAATCACCGTTATGATTTACCCCAGCCTCAGCAATAATATATGGTTTTTTCACAGTACTTCCTTAAAGAATTTTTTGGGCATTGGTAAGTCTTATCCTTGGTCAATAAGTTTAAATATTTGGCGAGCTTGGGAGGTTTACAATTCTGTCAGCAAGCCATTCAGTATTTGTCAAGTCAGAAGATTCACAGTCGCTATTTATCGATAAATTATGCATTGGAGTCCATGCTGGTCTTGTCATGACATTAGCATTATTTGTTGCCAATAATACAGAGTCTCTTTGTTTTTTATCAATTGTCACAATAGTATTTAACCAATAATTTGATTTAGTGTTTTTAGGTTCAATCATAAATTGAACATCATTCTCTCCACACCATTTATTATATTGTCCAGCTATATCTCTTTTATTCTTAAGATAAGCTGGTAGTGATTCCATTTGTGCAATACCCAATGATGCATTAAGATTTGGCATTCTATAATTATATCCTACTTCATCATGCTCAATTTTCCAGGGGTGGTTAACTTTAGAGGTGGTTGTAATGTGTTTAGCTTTTTTAGCAAGATCTTCGTTATTTGTAAGAATAATACCCCCTCCTCCAGTAGTGATAATTTTATTACCATTAAAACTTAAAATAGATAAATGTCCAACATTCCCTACATGCACATTTTTATACAAGCTACCCATAGAGCCTGCAGCATCTTCAATTAACTTTATATTATAACGATTACAGATTATTTTAATTTTATCCAGCTCTGCAGGAAAACCAAAAGTATGCATCACTATACATGCTGCAATTTTTCTCCCACTCGCTTTATTCCAGCAGAAGCCATCATTTCTTGACTCGCACCGTTCATCAAGAAAAGTTTCTAGACTAACTGGGCATAAACCTAGAGTTAAAGGATTAACATCAATAAATATAGGTTTAGCACCGCAATACCGAATTGCGTTGGATGTAGCCACAAATGTCAATGATTGAGTAATAACTTCAGTACCTTGCTCAACTGATGCTAATCTAAGAGAAGAATGAAGCGCAGATGTTCCATTAACCGTAGCAATTGCGAATTTGCTTCCAGTATATTCACAAACTTTGAGCTCAAAATCTTCTACATATTTACCTACTGAGGAAACAAAAGTAGAATCAATAGTATCCTCTAAATATTTTTTCTCATTTCCATTAAACCTTGGCGCATGCAATGGAATAAAATCATTTGAATTATATAGCTCTCTAATGAACTTTATAAGATCATCACACATTATAGATATTTGATTTATATTTTCTAAGATTTTCAGGCATAGTCAGCCAATCTATGGTTAACTTTAGTCCACTTTCAATGTCAAACTTTGGCTCAAATCCTGTCATTTTTTTAATTTTAGAGTTATCACACCAAAGACGGAAAACCTCTGATTTTTCTGGACGAAATCTTTGCTCATCAGAAACAAAACGGACGTCGCTTAACATAAGTTTTTTTATAATTTTCAATGTATCACCTATACTAATTTCAAAATTAGAACCAATATTAATTGTTTCCCCTATTGTATTTTCACTTTCCATAATAGCTATTAAACCTCTACAAGTATCCTCAACATAGTTAAAATCCCTTGTCGGCGAAACATCTCCAAGTTTAATTTCTGTAATACCATTTGCAATTTGGGTAATAATTGTTGGTATTACAGCTCGAGCTGATTGTCTTGGACCATAAGTATTGAAAGGACGCGCAACTGTAACAGGAAGATTAAAAGAGTTATAAAAGCTCATAGCCATAGCATCTGCTGCAATTTTTGAAGCACTATAAGGTGATTGAGCTTGAAGAGGATGATTTTCATCAATAGGAACGTATTGTGCGGTGCCATAAACTTCACTTGTTGAAGTAGTGATCACTCTAATATTACCAATTTCTTTCGCAGCTTGACAAATATTTAAAGTGCCTTTGACATTAGTTTCAATATAGCTATCTGGTGCAACATATGAATATGGTATAGCAATTAAAGCTGCGAGATGAAAAACCACATCAACATCATTTAAAATATATTTACAATAGTGAGGATCCCTTATATCACCAGTTAATATTTCAACCTCATCTTTGTACTGTGAATCATCTAACCAGCCCCAGTTGTTAGATGAATTGTACTGAACTAGGGCTTTAACATCATAACCTTTCACTACTAATAGTTCTACAAGGTGCGAGCCTATAAAGCCACATGCACCTGTCACTAAAATCTTTTGAGTCATATCTTATGCCTTTTTAAAATACCTATCATTTAACGCTTGAATCATTATATCTTCAGTATCAATTAAATTAATGTCAACATTCATTTTGTCTATTTCAAATTTTTCATCTTGATATTTAATGACTGATCCCAGCCATTCATCGCAATAATTTTGATCACCAATCAAACTAATAATAATACTCCTCAGCTCTTTGACCGAATAGGCGAATTTAAAATTTTTCTCAGTAATAACATCATAAATTAATCCTTCTAACTTAACTCCTAGACAAGGTATTTTTGAAGCTACAGCGTTATACATCATAGTAGAAGACCTACTACAAAAAAGATCTGCATATTTAAAAAAATAAACTCCAGCAAGATGTTTATTAAGAAGAACGATATTATCTTGCATATTCCTCCTAACAATACCCTCTGAAATCTCTCTTTTATTAGCACTATGAGGTTTAAAAATGAAAAGAACATTCGGATTTTCTTTAGCTAAATCAATAAATGCTTTCATGTAATTATAATGTTCTTGAGGCGTACGACTTGGTGCTCCTGGATCAGTAGCATCAACCAATATCTTCAATACATAATTGCCTTCTAATTTTTTCAAAATTGAGTCTTTAAGTGGCATTTCAATTTTTAATTCAGCCTGTGAACTTAATATTTGTGAATAAAAAAATTCTATATTATTTCTTTTAACACCTTGAGTTGTAAAATTATTTTTGTATTTTTCTTCTATAAATACAAGCACATTATATTTTGCAGCCACATCTATTTCAAATTTTTCTTTAGTCCTAAAAACACTCATTGTATTATGCTTAGTAAGTCCAGAAAAAATCTGTATATCTTTGTTTTTACTTATTACATCACAATCTAATAAACCAGAGATATTAGATAAGCCTGGTATCCTAAACAATGATATTTTATTATTTTTTGTAAATTCACTTAACATAAGGTGACTTAACAAGTTACGAGGATAATAATTTAGAGATGAGATTAAAAGGTAGTGTTTAATCATTAAACCAATTTCCCTTTCTTTAATGAACCCTGTAATTTGACTTACATTTGAAAAAATTAATCTAAAAGATTGGAAGCTGAGTTTTAAGGATTTTAAAACCATGGATAACTTTAACCATGACTCTATACGCGTAATTTTAATTTTTTTTTGATTATATCTTAATGGGAATATACTACAGTTTTCCGTTAAAACCAATACAGGCAACCCTTTTTCATAGACTTTTTCAAAATATGACAACTCTCCTTCAATCCTCGAGAATGAAGCACCAACATAATGAAATACACAAAAATTATTAAATGATTTTGGTTTAGGTTGAGGTGAGGCAAATTTGTGAATAGTTGAATTAAAAATGATTTTTAAAATATGTAATACTGCTCTAGAATAAATTAAAAATAACTTAGAATAGTAGGGGAAAATTGGTCCTAGAATAGAAACAGTTACTTCCTTTCTGTCTTTACATAATGAGCTTAGAATAAGCTCAGTATCTTTATACTCCAGGAAATCATTTCTAATATAAACTTTTGAATTGCCAGGAATATCTAAGACACCCCTTAAAAATTTAGAAGTTAATAGTGAATTAAAAATTACCGAAGAATTCCAGCCTTCATTGTTTAATGCCCAATGAAAAAGAGATGGTGGTAAATTCAAATTCTTATGAATATTTCGTGACCACTCATTAATTTTCTCAGTATATAAATAATATTTTTCCCATACTTCTTCAACGTTATCATAATTAGTATAAAAACTAACATTTATTGTCACGCCATATGTAATTGATATTTCTTTAGCCTCAGAATGAAATTCAGAACTATCACTATATAAAAAAAACATAGCATCAGTCTTATAATATTTCTTAACGAGCTTTACAACATCTTTACGGCTATTTGTAATGATTATAATATTCATAAAAGAGCCTTAATAATCAGCACAATTTAAAACAATTGAAAATTATGAAGGAATGGCCATACTTTTAAAATGAGCTCTATACCATTCAATAGTTGGATCTAAACCCGCTTCAAAAGATCTTGGAGAAAACTCTGGGACAATTTTCATCAATTTAGAATAATCTACATATTGTTCCTCGATTTCTTTAAAAAGTGGGTCTTTATCAACTAAATTAATTTTGATTTTTGAAGGAAATTTATCAACAATAATATCCATTAGCTCATCAATTCTATGAATACTGTTGGAGCCAATATTAAATACATTTGATTTAGACACATCTATCCTCTCCATTAACTTAACAATCGCTTTTGAAGCATCCTCGACGTATAAAAACTCCCTAACATAGCTTGCAACTCCAGAGTACAAAAAAGGGCTATTTCCATTTAAGATTCTTAATATAGATCCAGGAATAATTCTTGAAAGATTATTATCACCTGGACCATAAAGGTTAGCAGCACGAACAGTAAATACTGACAAACCATAATTGTTTGAATACGCATTTGCTATTAGTCCTGAGCATGCTTTAGAGACTTCATAAACATTAACAGGTTTAATTGGGTGATCTTCCAGGTATGGCAAGTCATTTTTATCAAAAGAGCCATATGACTTATCACTCTCCATACACATAATACCGTGTACACCTCCAATTAATCTTGCAGCCTCTAAAATATTAGCAGTTCCAATGATATTAGTCTTGAAAGCACCTATAGGGTCTTTTACACATGATTTAACAATTGAATTAGCAGCACAATGAAAAATATAATCAATCTCATAATTAGCTAAAACCTCTTTAATTCGATCAATATTATTTATATCAACCTCTGCAATAGAAATCTTTTTGTCAATCCCCTCCATTTCACAAAAAGAATTTTTCTTTAAATCATGAACACACCCAACAATATTAGCGTTACTCTTTAAAAGAATTTTAGCGATATGAGGTGCAAGAAAGCCAGCCATTCCAGTAATTAATACATTTTTATTTTCCCAATTCATAATAACTCTGTGTCCTTTTTCATAAATAAATAAATAAAATTTAGTCACCTAAAGTTTATCAAGCGTTAACATGATAATTATCTCATATAGCAAGTTTTAATTAGAGTTATTAAATAAACCCCTATAGTAATAATTGAATAATGTATTTTCTAGTAAATTTTATCTATTAGTATAATTCGATATTCTTTAAGCTTTATCAGCTAAGTTTTTTGAGTCAAATTTACTATTAATGATAGCAACTAAATCATGAGAGAAATTTCCATCTGATCTTACGAAATTATTTAACTCACTATGCACTTTCCATGGGGTCCCATCTCCAATAAATGGAGATACTTGTCCTGAAATCATTCCAGACCAAGTTGATAGCGTTGAATTAGACTGTATCAAAACATCATTTAAAACCATATCATTAATAACACTAGCACCTTTTGCCATTGGATTAAAAACTTTATAATTAAAAAATTTTGGTAGGTGATTTTTAATTATATCTTTTGTGATTTTTTTCGATTGATCACTATAAATAGCTACATTTGCATTTTTACAATTCTTAAAAAGATTTAAGACCTCTATCACTGCTTCTATTGATGGAGATGAATTGGCATCAATTTCATTAGTGTTTGAAACTAAAAAATCCCCACGTCTTAAGTGAAGGCCAATATTCAAAACATGTGTAGGATTTTTTTTACTAGCTCCCTTAGAAAAATCCACATTAAAATGCCTCATTAATACTTTATCATTTTTTAGAGTACTAATATTTTTTAAAACAATTTTTATATAATTACTATCATCATTAACCATATGTGTTGAAAGGTAAAGAACTTTATTTTTTTTGTCTATAAAACTTACTGAGGGGTCACTATAATCTTGTTTAATCTGTTTAAGTAATAAATATCTATTATATAAATCACCAAGCTTATCAATACCAAATTCACTTCTGGCTAACCATCTCAATGGGTTTCTATAAAAGACTAATTTCGCTTGTATTCTATTTTTAGGAAAAGATAAAATCTTTTTAGGCTCTGATAATTGTATTATTGAATGCGCCCCAGCATGTCCAACTAAGAGGTTTCCAAGTCCAAGCGAGTTATAATGAAAGAAAATAAAATCCCTTCCATAACTATTTCTTAAAAAAATAGTATCAAATAAATCTGCCGAGTTGATACACTCAGATAATGTTTTTACAATCATTTTGGTTATCAAGAACTATCATTTTTTTTAAGAATTATACCAATTACTCTAATTAACTTTAGTGGCCTAAAGATATAAAAAAGAACCTTATCTAAAAAAGTTCTTTTTATATATTCATTTAAACCATCTTGCTCATCAGCTAGGTAATTTCTTTGAACTATCAAAGGGTGTTTGAGGGGCCATGTTAGAGAAGATGTTTTTCTATTAGCATATATTGAATCTTTATCTTTAGTATGTGTTGAGTTCTTTCCATGACCAATATTTGAGATAAGGTTTACGCTTGGGATAATATTAAGGCTACTATCTTTCCAGCATGAGAATAAAAACTTATAATCCCAACTAGCCCCTTTATGCTTTTTAAGATAAATATTTTCAAATAAATTGGTCCAAAATAACTTTATATTTCTACTTTTATGGAGGGAATCAAGCATTCCAGATTTTTTACATTGAGGCCAAGAGTCAAGATTAATATCTTGATTTACCCAAGACCTCCTCCATGAAGCCCAACCCCAAGTATGGGTGTAAATTGAAAAGCCATAACTTGCCTCAGCTCCTCTAATTGGTTCTTGAAAGTTATTTCCTGAAATCATAAATATCTTCTTATCATCTCGATATTTTTCCAACATATCATCACAAAATTCAAAAAAAGAATTATCTGGAAGGCAGTCATCTTCTAGAATAATGCCTTCATCCTCCTTACTAAAAAACCAATCAATAGCACTAATAACACCTAGATCTACGCCAATATTATCATCATAATAATTTATAAAGACTTTGCACTCCCAGTCAATATCTTTTTCTATTAGGCGTGTTAAAGTACAAAGGTTAGTGTCATTAATATTACCTTGTCTTGGCCCATCTGCAGAGATATAGAGTTTTGGAGGCTTTGCTCTTCTAATAGCCTCAAAAACAATCTTAGCTTCATTTGGCCTATTAAATATTATGAAAAGAACTGCTGATTTCATTCAGAGAAGGAATGCATCATGCAAGAAGTTATAAATGACCATAATGATTTCAAAGTTGCAATTTAGCTAATATATTTGTACTTGTAATTTAAGTGTAATACTAACTTATTGTATTTATTTCATAGCAAGTATAGTTAAGATTTTTATTAAATCTATAAAAAATTAACATGTAAAGGTTTATTACTTGAAGCAGGGGCCACAAGCCTTTTAATTCCTCTTACATGATTATCTAATGCGGTGCTTACATAGTGAGCAATTGATAACGAACCCATATGAGACTTTGCATCAAAAGCAGGAGATGCAATATAATTCATTGCTCTCCAGTATCTATCTGAATTAAATAAATCAATAAATCGCTCAGTCGTAAAGTCACCTATATGAAGTTTGGAATGACGGGCATTAAAAAACATGCCTGAGGGAGCCACCAAGCCACTGCCACTAATTTGAAGTAAAAAAGCTGGTCCATAAAATCTATTATATGAGTGCTCCCCATCAGCATCCATTTTATCCCACTTAATAACTATTTTTGTTTTTTCTGTACTCATCTCTTCTGCTTCTTTCAATAATTCATACATTGATGCATACTTGCTATAGTCTACCCCAAGAGTGTCATTTTCATCATCTGAGCAATGCTTTATTACAGCATAATCAGCGCCTAAATCTAAACCTAGCTGAGCAAAAGGAATAATCTCATCAACAAATTCAGGCATTAAAACCATTTGAATACCAATAGTCACCTCAAGATTATGTTTTTTCTTAAAAGCAACTGCATGTCTTATGTTCTCCATCGCCTTATCAAAAACTTCAGTATGTTCTTTACCCTTATACATAATTTCGGCATACCTAGATGGAGTTCCTGCAGCAACTGTAAATCTTATCCATTTCATATGAGGCAGAACCCGCTCACTTTTTTCTGGACCAAATAACCATCCATTAGTTGCATTTCCAATATCAATTCCAAGATCTGCAGCATGCTCAATAAAAGGAACATAGGCTTTTGAAAGAGTACTTTCGCCATCAGAAACTAACGAAACCGCTTTAACACCAACCTCAGCAAAATCATCTAGTAAATGCAGGGCATGGTCTGTTTTGATTCCATTTCGACTCTGGGGTTCTTGCACCATTGCATAACAAAATGAACACATTGAACCACAAGCTCTAGTCAAAGCCATATCTACAGATACTGGTGCAATTCTTTCACCAGCTTCCCAAGCATTAACACGCTCCATATGGTACGAAAGCTTATCTGAATCAAGTATCAATTCACCATCACTTGTCATTACAGACTTACTCATTATGAATCCTCCTTTATAACTACTTCAATTCCACGCAAATTTCTAAGTGAATTCTTATCACCTAGGGGAATATGCCAAATAGAAATACCATTATCTATTACTTTTTTTAGAATATCCTCAAGATTTAATAAAAGAGTTCCTCTTTCACTTGCATCCATCGCTTCATTTATTTCAACTGAAACCTGACCATTGCTTAAAGCATTAATTATTTCTAGTTTATCAGCTCCAGGAAAATCGTTAATTTCAGATTTAATTATATCAATTCTTTCTTTTTCTGAAAAATTTATCCATACAGATGAAGATAATGGAACAGGGGTAGGAATATTTGCAAATTCAAGTGAGACGCCATTCATAATTTATAAATCCTTATATTTTTATTAAATCGACTAGAGAGCTTAACTTCACTCTACTTTGATAATATTAAAGTAAATAATACAATAAAGTAATCCTCAAACTTATTTTTTTCATACATTAGTTGAATAGGAATAAAATAAATAACTCAAAAATTCATATTTAACTTCATTTCATCTTCAGACAAATGTGGATACATATCTTCAAGAGGTCTTCCAGATGACAACTTAGGTAAAATTTCTTGATTAGATTTGATTTTAACATTGCAGACAATAGGTCCATCATCATAAGATAATATATATTGCATTATTTCATTTAATTTTTCATGACTACTTATATCAATTGTCTTAATATCATAAGCCTCAGCAATTCTAAGAAAATCTGGGCATGCGACCCCAGAAGCAATGTCTGAGCAAACATAATTTGAATCTAGCCAAGTTGATTGGGTTTGCTTAATAATTCCATATTCTTCATTATTAAGAATAAATATTTTAATTGGCAAGTTTTGTAACGCAACAGTTCCAAGCTCCTGAAGATTCATATTTAACCCACCATCACCAGTGATGCAAATAACCTCACATTCAGGTCTGGCTAATTTAACACCAATTGATGCAGGAAAAGCATACCCCATTGGAGAATGATTAAAAGCTGAAAATATTGTTTGTTTAACCCTTGGCTCATAACCTTGCATTGTCCATGTAAGGTTTCCACCTGCATCAGGAATTATTACACTATCTTTTTTTGTGAATTTAGACAATGAGTCCATAAAAACATAAGGATCTACATAATCTTTTGCATCAAAATATTCTGGTTGACAAATAGGGTACTTTTCTTTCCAAAGATTTATTCTATTTTTCCATTCAGAGATATCATCAGTAATAAAT
>Ga0209482_1001887_pt1 | contig 13647 bp, 11 predicted proteins | sample CoawatmetaG10DNA_FD_187512 | JGI IMG/M metagenome (GOLD analysis project Ga0209482, IMG submission 187512) | Marine microbial communities from the West Antarctic Peninsula - Coastal water metaG104-DNA (SPAdes) (version 2) | ecosystem: Environmental > Aquatic > Marine > Coastal ...
CTTTAAATACATTAGAATTATTTTTAAAACTTATTTTTCTATTTGCAGTGGGATTTATAGTAACCCCATTAGTATCAATACGCATTTTTTCATTACTACCTGTAGCAAAAGCAACTACTCCATTTCCTGATTTAGCATTTATAGTATGCATAGCTCCATTTGAACCATTATTCGCAGAACTCGTAAACTCTAATGACCTAGCGTCAGTTGTATCTCCCCCTGCTGAAAAATAAAGACCTTCGCTTCCTTTAGCTACTTCTAAATTAGCATTAGGACTAGTCGTCCCAATACCAACGTTTTGTGAAGAATCTACTGTTAAAGCAACTGTTCCACCTGTAGTTATAATAGTGCTAATAGTTCCATTTAATCTTAATTGATTTGCATTATAACCTATACTTGCATTTACTGCTGTATTATCGCCATTTCTAAATCTAATAGCATCAAATAATGCGTTAGAACCATTTCTAAAAATATCTATTGCTTGAACATTTGATTCAATAGTAAGTTTACCTGTAGTTTCTGTAGTGTTTAATGATAATTTAGGAGCATTTACACTTCCTGCAAAAGTTGCGTTTCCTGATGCGTCAAGTGTTAATTTTACTGTGGTACTATTGTTTGTGTAAAATTTAAGATTTGAACTACTAGCACCTATTGCAAAATCTGCTCCCGAGTCTCCCCAAGTTCCGGAATCAGTTATATATCCTACATCTGTATTATTTGCTCGTTTTATTCTAAAATAAGCAGAATCAGATTTTAAACTTAAAGTTCCTGTTACATCCACATTACCTCCAAAAGTTCCTGTAGTACCAACTGCTAGTGCAGCATAACTTCTTAATAAACCTATCGTTTCTAATCCTTGAGATACTCTAATAGCAGAGTTTGCTGCTACTCTAGTTAATGCAATTCCATTAATACCTATACCATCATCTGTTGTAGATATAAACGATGTTGCAGATACAGTACCTGTTGAAACAAAACTAGAACTTTCTAATCCTGCTACAACTAAATCCGCTGCGACATATCCTGCACCGCCAATATTAACTGTCGTTGTAGGTTCTACTGTTGTACCTCTAAATAACTTGAATTTATTACTATCTGAAGCATCATTGAATAAACCTAAGTACCTTGTAGCACCGTCATTGTATTTACCGTAATAACCAATATCAAGGCTATTTGCGGAATTATTAATTGCAAGTGATATAAGAGGGTCATCTACTGATAAAGTCTGTGAATTTACCGTTGTAGTCGTTCCATTTACCGTAAGGTCTCCTGCAATTGTTACATCTTTACCTGTAATTAAATCGCCCTCTCTGTTAATTATTAATGCAGTTGTATCTAGAGCATTTGCATTTGATACTTTAAATACTATTGATTCTGTTACTGCCGATTGGTCTATATTTAATTGACCTGTTGTATTATTTGCATAAAAATTAGAACCATCGTGATAAACCTGAGCATCGCTCCCTGTTCCATAAACAGACTTTACGTTATCATTATGGATAGTGTTTCCACTCATTGTTCCACCTGCTAGTGGTAGGTATAAAGCAGCAGAAGTATCTACATAGGCAGTAGTAGAAATTTTTGTACTATTATCTCCTGCGGATTGTGTAGTAGCTAAAGAACCATTCGGTAAAGTAACTCCTGCGGTTGGGAATTTTAAGTTCAACCCTTGATTAGATGCAGTCGATTCTATTTGATTTGCTGTACCTGTTATTTCTAATACCTGTGTGTTTAAATTAACATTTCCAATTCCACTATCTCCGATAAAATCTAAATCAGAAGCATTATCTAAGCCTTTTACATAAGCAGTTGTTGCTACTTTTGTTGAGTCATCATTTGATGCTTGTGTTGTTGCTGTAACTCCATTAGCAAGAACAGAAGTTGAAGTTACATTCCCTGTTAAATCGCCTGTTACATTTCCTGTTAAGTTTCCTGTAACATTTCCAACTAAATTTGTACTTATAGAAGTTGGCAACCCTATCGTTACACCTTGCCCACTTACAACTGCATCTATTTCATTAGTAGTTCCTAAAATGCTTAACGTTTGAGTATTTAAGTTTACCTCTCCTGTATTTGTACCGTCTGTTATATCTAAATCACTACCTGCATCTAAACCATCTACATAAGATTTTGTAGCAGCATCTTGTGCTAGTGTAGGGTCTGTTAGTCCTGAAAGCCTACCTGTAATATTAACACCTGTGTTTGTGGTTATTAATTTTTGGGCATCTTGAAATCTTAATGAAACTCCTGCATCAGTTCCTTTTATCCAAACCTCTCCATTATCTGCATTTCTAACAAAAAAGCTAGTTGATGCTTCTAGGTATAAATCTCCTGTTCCTGTATCTTTTATAAATGAATTTGCCCCATCGTGATAGATTTGTAAATCACTAGATGTACCCATTAAAATCTTACTAGAATCAGTAAAAGTAATGTCATCCCCTGCGCTTACCGCTATATCTTTTCCGCTTGTTGTGTTTCCAAAAGATAAAACTTCCTGTAAAGTATCTGATGTAGCAAATTTAGTGTCTACGTATAATTTTACCGCAGCACTTGTCGGTAGTGTTGTATCATTATTAAAGTTTTCAATACCATTTGCAGCAGTTACAAATTGTGTAATCGTAACCCCTGTACCTGTATCTTTAAGCGAACCCCATTCTAGTACGCTTGTAACTTTAAAGTCCCCTGATGTGTTTAAAAACAAACCTGATTGATTTCCTGAACCATCTGTAAGTTCCCTTAACGTTGCAGATATTGCTGCGTTGTCAATAGTTTTTAATAAGCCCTCGTAAGTAGCAGATATTTTAGTATTAAATAGAGTTGCCATTCTTTAATTTTTTTGTTTTATTGTTTTCAGATTTTTTTAAGAAAGTTTTAAGTTTCTTAACATTTTTTTCTTTTGCTTTATAAATCATAGTACCCAACCATTAAAAGTTGCATCACTACTTGGGTAAATGTCATCATTAATGTTATTTGTATATTCAGGATATGTAGTTTGATTAAAACCCATAAAGTCAATAAATCGTCTTGAATACCATTCTGCGTTTGTTCTTGCTTTTTCGACTAAATAGTCAACCTCTTCTTTGCTAACTGAGTCTGCATTTTCAGAACGATGTTTAAACATTCCGCCATTTTTTATTTGATAACTAGCAAATGGTATGTAATCCACTTGCGAAAACCAAATTAGCATTGATACAATGTAATCGTCAAGTAAAAGTTTCCATCTTGCGTTTGCAGGTTTATCTATTCCATCAACTAAAGCGGCAGTTAAGGCTTCATACATTTTTGTACCCAAATAATTCTGTATGTGAATTTCTTGAGCAAGTTTTATAAACTGAATATATTTGTCTGTGTCTACGTTGCCATCAATTATTGAGTTTCGAACTAAATCTGTTCTATTGATAAATAATACTGTTGCCATAATTTTATCTTTTAAAATCCTTGTGGGTTATTAGGTAAAAATCCTTTATTCGGTAAATTTCTTGGTTGAATAGAAACTTGGTAAGGATTCGTAACTCTATATCCTAAAATAGCAGCCTGTCTTGTACCAATAATATCTTGTGCATTTTTAGTACTTGTTTTTGCCAATTTACTCTTGTATGTAACTCGTCTCCACGAATGATGGCAATTGCCTCCGCCCTTGTATAACCATATCGAATATGTGTCAGAATTTCCTTTCGGTCCCCATCCCTTGTTGACAGGTTCAGTACCCATTCGTATAATATCTTTTTTACGATATAATTTATTAGCCTGTTTCATTGCTCTACAAAATGTACGAGCATTATCGCCTACTTTTCTTGGGCTATAATAATACCGTACTTTAAAATAATTTTCCCCTACTTTTTCATCTTGTGAAGATGGACTGTTAGGGTAAGCACTTCCTGTACTTACTAAATTTACAATTTTGCTTAACGTAGATAATTTATCTTTTTCTTGGTTGTTTAAATCTGTGATAATTCCATCAATGTTTTCTTCTTTTTGATAGTCGACATCTTGTTCAAAAATAGCTTCCCACTTAGTTTCGTCAATATCTTCGCCTAAAGCAATTAATTGAGCAGCAATTTCATCATCGTTTTCATTCGATTCACTTGAGCAACATAATTTTTCTCGTGATAATGGTACACAATTAGGTACTTCTTTGCCATCTTTTGTCTTCATTCCTATCTGCTCGTAACCATCCCAACAAGGTGCTTTAAGTTCCGTATGATTTTCACAAGGCATAAAGTAAATTTCGCCCTCAATTTTCATTTCGTGAGAGCCTGAACAACCCAACTCTCTTGCTGCATTATCTGCTTCTTCTTTTGTGTTATAAGCCTGTTGACCATCTATTGTTTGTAAAGACAGTTTTTCCATTTCAACACCTGTTTCCTCTTCAATCGTTTCTTTGTCTTGAATCTTTCTATCTACTTCTGTAAATTCTAATGGTTGTAAAGTCGTAAAGTAGAGGTTTAAGGCGATGTTATTATAAGCCAATAATACATCAAAGGAATCTATTAAAAGTTCCTGAAAAGGTCTTATAACCGTATTGTCCATCAATAATGATGACGTTTTAATTTCATCTGCATTGCTTGAAAATCCTGTACTTGTTTTTATACCTAATAAAAAAGGCGATACAACTCTATGAGCAACTTGAATCTTCGATTGTGATTCGTCAGATAAAAATTGGTATTGATTATGAGCATCACTTAATTGTACAGGTGTTATTTCTGCTTGTGATTCTTTATTGTCATTAAAAGCAAGTATAAATTTTCCTGCATTGCTTGAGCCTGAAAACTTCTGTGCTATTTTCTTTTCAATTAATTGTCTTTCTTCTTGGTTTGGAGTACCATTGTTGAAATTAATTAACATACTAGGTGCTAGACCATTAAGTATATTATTTAAGTGATAATTGCTTACTTCTTCTTCAAGTTGAGCATACTGTAATCCACCCTGATAATCTACAGGCGAATAGTAATAAAATCCTGACTTATATGGTTTTATGTAATAAATTTCTATGTTCTCTTTTGACATTCCAAAAGCAGGTATTCTTAAAGGCACATCGCTTCTTTTAATATTTACCCAATCTTTAAAATAGTAATATGCAGGAATGTCTCCATCGTCATTTGCTTTTTCTGCTCTTAAAGTTTCAACAGGTAAATGCTCTATTTGAGCAATTGTCTTTCTGTCTTTTGAATATATTACTTGTACCGCACATTGCCCCATTAATTTTAAGTCATAGCACAATTTTCTAACTACATTCTTTTTGAACAAAGAAATCATTTGTGCATACTGATTTGGTTTTCTGCTTGAATCTGTTGCATTTAAACCTTTTCCATATATAGCTTGGCTAATTCCATTTATAGCAGCATTATTCGTTGGGCTACCATTGTACCTGTCAATTAAGTATTGAAAATAGTTATTATCTTCTCCGTATTCAATCCAATCTTCGCCATTTACTTCTTTAATTAATGGACTTGTATAAGTACTTAAATTTACGAATCCAAATTCTGAAACCTTTGATGCTCTTTTAAATTGCCCTTTGTTATTCCTTAGTCTTTTATTTTCCATATTTATGGTACTGTATAAGTATTATCAAATCCTTTGTACTCCGTATATTGACCTTTATTTAATTGATAGTAGTCATTGTTATTTAATTGATTTATGTCTTGGTCTGTACAAAAAACTTTGTCATTGTAAATATCTAGCTTTTGACCATCGTCTGTGTTCCATTTAACCTCATAATCATTCCAAAAACTATAATTTGTATTCCAAAAATTATAATCAATATAAAGTTTTAAGTCAAAGTAATGATTTTCAACTAATACAGGATTAAATATATTGTCAAAATTTAAGTAATTATTCAAGGTTGTAGCACTTGTTATATCATATTGCTTAATGATATTGGTACTGTCATCCCTGACAGTCATAGTAAACGAATCAGAATATTCTCTTGGAATTACTGATATTGTTTGTGCTGTGGTTGATGTCTTGAGTATAATCATATTATCTATATAACGTAATAATTTTACATATTTGTAAAAGTAAATTTACAAAAAAAAACCACCCTAAAAAAGAGTGGCTAATTTACTAACTAAATAAAGGTATTTTTATACTCCTGTTGGTGCAATTTGTAATGCTGAAGCAGTTGGAGTTGCATCTAAGAAATAAGGTGCAGTTTCTTCCATTCCCTCGAACGTCAAAGTAAAGCCACTTAAATCCCCTGCTGCTGCTCCTGTAACAACTGTTCCACCTGTAGCTTCCATTCCGTTTTCAAATCCACAAAGGAAACTGTTTCCGTAATAGTCAACCACCACAATGTAAGGTCTAGCTACTGCAAGTATTTGCAATTCTGCTTGAGTCTTAGCATCTAAATAAGTTAATGTTAAATTTAAAGTTTGAGTGTAAAAAGTAGTTCCATTCTCTCTGCTACTTGTTACAGTAGTTTCTAAAGATGAATTGCCTTTTACATCGTATTCATACCAAACAGGTGCAGGGCTTCCGTTTGTGATTGTTGCTTCTTTACTTGTTGAATCTATTGCAACACTTGCAATTGTTCCAAAGTCTGCAAATAATACGGTTTTAATTCCGCCAAATGCTGATTTACAAGGTACTTTTCTACCTGTGTTTAATGTGCACGCCATATTTTTTATTGTTTTAAAAAAAAAGGGTAAGTAGATAAACTACCTACCCTCGTTTTATTGATTAATTTAATTGATTATGCGTAAGTAACGATATCTGAAGCAACTCCAAATTGTACACTTGAGGTAAATCTCATTACCATACGTACATTGTTTGAAGCATCAAGGTCAGCCATATCCAAAACTTTTACAGTATTTGTATCATTCAACAATCCTGTACCGAAATAAAGGTTTGAAGTTCTTGCAGCAATCATATCGTCATCAACTTGTCCCTGTGCTACGAACACTTTAACACCGTTAATAGTTAAACTTCCGTTATTCCACCATTGCGTACCCATACTTTGAACACCATTTGCGCCAAGTCCGTTAGCAGCGAAGCCACCTAATGCTTGAACATACAATTTAGCAGCTTTAGAACTTACGTATAAGTATAAATCTTCTTTACCATATAGTGAAGATGGAATTGCAGCAACAACTTTGCTCATTTCTACAATAATATTAGCAGCATCTAACCCACCTGCAACCTTAGCAATCTGTTGAGCAGCAGGAATGTCCCCTGCAGCAGCAGAAGCAGCAATTAACTTGTTAAATCCATCAAATGAATTGTTTGTTCCTGCCGTAGTATCTCCTTGCCAAATGTTAAATTCAGTATTTTGTGCAACTTCAGCAGCAACGTGTGCTATCATAAAGTCAGAAAATTTAGGAGGTAAAGTTTGACCTAAACCGAATCCCATAGATTGTGATTCCCAATCGCTTACGAAGTCATATTTACATAATTGTAAGTTAACTTGTAATTCAACAGGTTGAATAATTCTCTCTGTTAAAGTAACTGAAGAGTTTGGTGCAAAATCACATCCTGCAGCAGTAACTAAAGCACCTGTTGCTAATTTTTTAATTACTTCTTTAAAAGAAATGTTTGCTTTTACTGTTAAACCACCATCGTCAATAGTTGATGCAGATAATAATGCAGCAGCGATATATTCGCCTGCAAATTGTCCTGCATAAGTCGTTGTAATGTTAGTAGCAGTAGCTAATTGTAGTTTGTCTAATTTACTCATTTTATTGTTTTTTATTTATTTAATCTATTTAATACCCTGTCCATTGCTGAACTTCCAAATTTATTTTTTATAAACTCGTGCTTTTTTACAGTTGCCCCAACAGTTTCAGGATTGTGTTTTATTGGTTTACTTGATGCTTCAGAAAGTTCTTCTTTTGAAAATTCTTCTTTTACAGTTCTCGATTTCAAAACATTGCTTTTTTCTTCGCTCATTTCTTCTTCTTCAACGTCTTCCATTTTAGCTTCCTTATCGCCTTTTAAATCAGCAATAGCATCTTCTAAATTTTGAATTCGTTTCTCCATTCCTCGCCAATCAGCAACATCTGCTTCTCCATCTTCTGCCATCTCTTTATCTTCTTCTTCTAAGTCAGAAGTAATTTCTTCGCCCTCTTCGTCTTCCTTTGCAGGAACATCGTCAGCAACATCTCTAACGTCAGCAATTAGTCCCTCTTCAGAAACTACAATTAATCTACCATCTTCTAGTAAATATTCGCCAACAGGCATTGCTACTTTTTCGTCATCTGTAACGATAAAAATTTCAGAGTCTTTTTCAAATGAGTCAGCCGATACGACTGTTCCATTTTCTAACTTCATTTCTTCAAGCTTAACCTGAATGTTTAGAAGTTCTTTAATTTGATTTAGTTTACTTTTCATATTTATTATATAACGTGGTTTAAATTAAAATTTGCATTTTCGATTGTTATTCGCTTACCGTTCCTGTGATCACTCCAATGCCTTGCGCTCTCATTGAGCCATCGCAACATTCTATTGAATAGGTATTTTTATCCCAACAAAGGCAAGCCCTGCTACTACCTTTAGGCGAGGTTCTTGAGCCTATATAAATATTGTCCTCTGTATTATTTGACATCTGTTAGAATTTTTTTGATTTCATTTAATGTAATTTCTTCAGAATATTCTTCTTTTATGGATTCTTTTGGCGATTCTATTTTATCAGCAAAGTAACCCTCAATACTAAAGCCTTTTACTTTTCCTGTTTTTACGTAATCATTCCAAACATCTTCGTTTTGAACTTTTACCGAACCCATCCAAGTACCAACAGGTACGTCTAAACCATATAAAGCAGTTTTGTCTTTTTCCTTATTTTCTACAATCCAACTCTCAACCAACGTTAGACCATTTAAAGATTGTTCGTGTTCTAATGTAGTCTGTGATTGGTTTCCATTTTTAAGATATAATTGTGAAGCTTTTACAACTGTTTCCTTTGAAAAGAAAATGTAGTAATCGCCCTCGTCTCCTGTTCTGTAAATAGGTTTGTTAGGAATTAACAATGCACCCATTAATAAACGTTTCTCTTTATTTATTTCAGCAAGTTTAATTTCCTGATTTTTTAGAGCAATAAAGTCAGATTCAATCGCAGGGCTTTCAACTATTGAAATCGCTTCAATTCCTGCATCTTCTTGTTCTTCATCTAATATTAGTTCGATTATTCTCATAATTATATAACGTATTAATTTTTAAAATTTGTATTTCTTTATCCAATTGTAGCACTCGTAACAATGTTTCTGTCTAAACTTTGCGAAGTAGTTACATCACTTGACACCACAAATGCCTGTACAGGTTGTGAAGCTTGACCGCCAATAGCATCCGCCAATTGATTGGTTTCACTTGCTCCTACCACGTTAAATGCAGGGGGTTCAGGAATCGCTGATGGTGAAGCACTTGCTGCACCTGCTGCGGGATTTGTAGCAGAACCACCTCCCGCTTTTGGGTTAGTTGCCAAAATAGATTTTACAGACTTAAATCCAATAGATGCGGTTGATGCTATATTTACAAGTTTTAAAGCAAATCCAAATGGCGTAGCAGTCTTTGTAGCTAATTCCGCACTTATACCCTGATAGGTATTTATTAATGCAGCAGCAGCAGCGGAAGCTTTTCCTATTTTATTATTTTCCCCTAATAAATTAGCTATTCCTGCAAAGGTTTGTTGAGCCATATTTATTTCTGCATCTCTTTTTATACCCTCTATTTTAGTTTCTTCATCTGCAAACTTTTTGCGTATTCGCATCTTGTCTTCTTCAGTTCCATTTAATCTTGTAACTTCAGCAAGTGCTTCATTCTTTTGTTCTTCTAATGTTAGTTCTTTTTTCTGTAATTCAGATTCTAAAAAAGCAGCTAATTTTTCGTCAGCAATTACTTTTTCTTCTTCTTCAATTATTTTCTTTTTTTCCTTAAATGCCTGTTCGACATCAATCAGCATTTGTTGCTCTGTTTCTTTATCTAATTTTAGTTCTTCTAATGCTTTTATTCTGTCTGCTCTTTCTTGTTCGATATCAGCAAATTTATTCTCTTTGTCTTTTATTCTAAGTCCATCTTTAAAATCTTGTACCGCTTTTTCTTGTGCAATCTTTTCATTTTTTGCAGTTTCTGCTGCTGCTTTTGCTTCAGTATTTAATCCAATAATTTGAGCAGAAACCTCTCTTGCTTTTAAAAGTCTTGCAGATTCTAAGGCGATTATATTAGCCTTTAATTGTATTTCTTTTTTTAAATCTTCTTTGTTTGATTTTCCTAATTTATTTTCAGCAACTTGTGCAGCCAATCTTAATTTAGCAGCAGTCAATTGTTTATTTACAATTTCGTCTTCAACAGTTCCTGCTTCTTTCAAAAAATCAATCCTTTCTTGTAATGAAAAATTTTCTTTATCAATCGATTTATTAAGTAGTTCTGCCCTCTTTTTAATTGCTTCAGCATTTTCTAAAATCAAGTCCCTTTCTAATTTATCTGCTTGGGCTCTTTTATCTGCAATAGCTGCTGCACTTCTTGCATTATCTGCAACCTGTTTTGCTAAATCTTTTGATGCTTGAGTTAATTTTTTAGTACCTGCTATAGCTCCATTAATTAAAATAACCGCAGGGTTCAATTCATTATTAAGTCCGATAACTCCATCTTTTGCATCTTCAAATGCTCCTGAAAAATCGCCTTTAAATAGTTTGCTAATTGCCGAACCTAATAAGCCAACGCTTTTAATTACTGCATCAAATTTGTCCATTACAAATGTTTTGATACTTGTACCGAATGATTTTAGTGATTCAATAGGATTCGTAAAGACGTTAATTAATAACAATCCTAAGTCCGCAAGTTTATCAGTAAACACCGTAACTACCGAACCAATAACAAGCATCATTTTGTTGAACTTGTTTTGTCCCTCTTCTGAAGATGTAAAGGCTGAAGCTAAAGCACCAACTGCTAAAACTAAAGCACCAAGTCCTGTTGCGATTATTGCACCCCTCATAGTCTTAAAAGAGCCTGTAACTTTTTTCAAACCTTTACCAAGTCCTGTAAATCCTGAAGCAAGACCACCTGTCATTTTATCAAGTTGTCCGATAACTCCCTCAAATTGTTCAGTACTTTCTGTTGTACTTTCAATTTCTTTATTTAGGTTATCTACGCTTTTAACTGCACCCTTTGTGTCTACCTTAATTACAAACGTTTTTTCTACTGCCATTTTGTATTGTTTTTAATTTTTTCCATCACTTCTTTAAAATCTTTTGGTAAAGAATTTTTACCTTGTGCGATTCTAATATTCTCTGTTTCTCCATCTGCTACTTGTAGCAACTCTAATATGTTTTTTATCATACTTCGTTTAGTAATTCGATACTACTTTTTCCGTTCTGAAGATTTGTAGTAATTGAGTTAATAATATATCGTTGTGAATTTATTTCAAACGTGTCATTTAATTTAAAATCAAATAATATTCTTAATGGTAAATATGCACTTACTTGTGTAATTCGTCTCCTTGTATTAAAAACATCTATAATGTATTCACTATGATAAACTTTAAATAAGGTGTTCGTAAATTCGTTTGTATTTGTGTATTCATTTATTTCATTATTGAAATTTATGTTGTCTTTACTCTGATAAACAGGGTTAATATTTAAAGCATTTGATGGTATTGTATAAAATGTTTTTGATTGAACACTCGAACCTGAAAGCACTAAACTTATTGGTGTTAATCCTGTTCTATAAATAGCATAAAATATTAATGGTTTCCCAATGTATGGTTGCTGATTTTCATTTACAGACCAACCCCATTGTATAGTTGTATTTGAACCATTAGATACATTAATTAAACGCTCATATTTAAAGTGTTCAAAAGGAATTAAAACTTTATATATTTCAGTCGATGCATTAAGGTTAACACCACCCGATTGACCTGTTGGCGAACCTGAATAACTTAACGCACCCCAATTTGAACCTGAAAGTTGATTGTGTTGTTTAGCTAAAAAACTACCCGTACCCTCATACCCATAAACAATTTCGTTGTAAGGTAGTGCAACATTTACAGAACTTTTTGTTGTATCTACAAAACTAGATACATTGTAATTTACAGGTGCATCATTACTATTAATATCCGAATCTGTATAATAAGATAAATTTCCTGCTGCACCATAAACAGATGCGCTCGTAGCTTCCAAAGGGCGCACTACTATTGTACCGTTTTTATCTACATAAGCTACTAGGCTAAACATTTTAAATAGTCCCGTTAGAAACGACATAATAGATACGTCAGGTATTTGTTCACTAACTAAAAAATCAAAAGTATTTGTAAGGGAAAAAGATGTTGTGCTTACAGTATCAGTATAACTAGTACCGCCCTGATTCTGCAAAGGTTGATAATAGCCATTAAATTCCCACTCAACGTTAGAAAACGATATTGTTGATGCAGCAGTTACAGAAACAGTCATACCTGCATTTGCAACTTCATTAAAAGAATTATTAAAACTTCTTGTTCCTGATGCGCTTGTAGATTGAAAAACTACGTTTCCATTTAAAGTAATTGTTACAACATACGGAACACTACTTGTAGTCGTAAAAGTTATTTCATTATCAAATATTCTACTTGGAAAAGCCAACATTGCAGCAGGTGTAATTACTGTATTTCCTTGCAGTATAAGAATAGTGTTTGCAGGAGATGGTGCGGCAAAAATTACTTGACTAGTAATTGACGACACTTGTTGCGAGGGTTGTACTGCTCCGCTTTTACGATGTAACCACATATATAAGTTGTAAAAAGCAGGATTTGAAACATTAAAAAAGTCTCTTGAAAATAATATATTACTTGAATAACCCTCTGCAATAGTGTATTTTAATTCAATCTCTAAAATTATTTCATATAACCTAAGAGCAAACTTTAATTGATTCCATACAACACCTTTAACAGTTCCTGCATTATAACTGACATTATTAGTTCCTGCTACGTTTTCAGAAGAGTTATAGTAAAGACTATCTGTATGAGTTATCAAAGGCACTATTAGTTTACTGTTTCCAATCGCCCCCATATAAAGACTAATATTAGCTGCGCTATAAGGTATGCTATAAGCACTACTTGAAAACAATAAAGAGCTTAATCTATCTTCGCCTAAGATGTCGGGTAATTCTACTGTATTACCAAAGAATGTAATTTTATAAGTATAAGCAATTCCATTTTTTAAAGCAACCCCCTCTAATCTAATACGACCTGTTTTATATGGTATTGAATTTAATTCTAAACTAGAATCTTTTTTTATTCTAGCATCAAAACCATTTACAATGTCAAAATTATAATAGTGTTTAAAAATCTTGTTATTTGTACTACTCGCAGGAATAGTAAACGTCTTTGTAAATGAGGTAAATATTTTAGCTACATCTTTTACATTCTGAATTGTTTGAGTTAAAGAAACCGTTTCATCTTTGAATAAATCAATCCTTGTACCCTCTATGTATAATTGTAATTCTTGCATCTATGTTATTTCTGTGTTACCTTATGTTATTTATGTAATCAAACGCATCTTCAAATTCTATTGTATAATTAATTAATCTGTTATTTAAAGATGTTTTTAATTCTATTCTTGAAGATTTAACACGTACAGGTATTACGATTTCTGATGCAGGATTTCTCTTATTGTAAACTACCATCCACACGTACTCGCTTAAAAGTAACTGTTCAAAATATTCAACTGCACCTTCAGGGTAATAACC
>Ga0209482_1001889_pt1 | contig 13632 bp, 8 predicted proteins | sample CoawatmetaG10DNA_FD_187512 | JGI IMG/M metagenome (GOLD analysis project Ga0209482, IMG submission 187512) | Marine microbial communities from the West Antarctic Peninsula - Coastal water metaG104-DNA (SPAdes) (version 2) | ecosystem: Environmental > Aquatic > Marine > Coastal ...
ACTATCCGTTTTTCTTCAAGCCGATTCAAGACGGTATGGATCGTCCTAAAACAGAACTTGCATACAGAGTTCCAGCTTCGAAACTTACTAGAAGAAAGCTTGAAAGTAATGAAAAATTAAGAGAACTTGATGGTCTCGACACAACTATTGACTGGAAAAACACCGGTGACAACTCTTACGATGGTGAGAAATTAAAATTATTAGCACACGACGAAAGCGGAAAATGGGAAAGACCGGACAACATACTAAACAATTGGCGAGTTACAAAAACAACATTAAGGCTAGGATCAAGAATCGTAGGCAAGTGTATGATGGGCTCAACTTCAAACGCATTAGATAAAGGTGGAAATAATTTTAAAAAATTATACTACAATTCAGAAGTTACAAAAAGAAATAGAAACGGACAAACATCTTCTGGGCTCTATAGTTTGTTCATCCCTATGGAGTGGAACTACGAAGGATTCATGGATTCTTACGGATTACCTGTTTTCATTAGAGAAAAAAATATTATCAAAGGAGTCGACGGTATTGAAATTACAACAGGAGTTATAGAACATTGGCAAAACGAAGTTGATGGATTAAAAGATGACTCTGATAGTTTAAATGAATACTATAGACAATTTCCAAGAACTGAACAGCATGCTTTCAGAGATGAAGCTAAAAATAGTTTATTTAATCTAACTAAAATATACCAGCAAGTAGATTACAACGAAGAAATGCTAAATAATAAAGTTACAACTAAAGGTAGCTTCATGTGGGATAATGGTATTAAAGATACTAGAGTTTCTTTTATGCCTAATAAAGATGGTAGATTTTTAATAACTTGGGTTCCACCACTAGAATTACAAAATAGAATTATTTTAAAAAACAATTACAAGTGGCCTGCTAACGAGCATATAGGTGCTTTTGGTTGTGATAGTTATGACATATCAGGAACTGTAGACGGTAAAGGATCAAATGGATCACTACATGGGTTAACTAAGTTCTCTATGGAAGATGCACCACCTAATCATTTCTTTTTAGAATATATATCAAGACCACAAACTGCTGAGATATTTTTTGAAGATGTATTAATGGCTTGTATATTTTATGGTATGCCTATATTATGTGAAAATAATAAACCAAGATTATTGTATTATTTTAAACGTAGAGGTTATAGAGGTTTTTCAATGAACCGACCTGACAAAATATGGAACAAACTTTCTACTACTGAAAAAGAAATAGGTGGAATACCTAACTCAAGCGAAGACATTAAGCAAGCACACGCCGCCGCTATAGAAAGCTACATAGAAGAAAACGTTGGTTATTTACAGGAGAAAACCGGTGATATGTATTTTCAAAAAACATTAGAAGACTGGGCTAGGTTTGATATAAACAATAGGACTAAGCACGATGCTTCTATAAGCTCTGGATTAGCTATTATGGCTTGCAATAAAAACAAGTATAGACCAAATCCTACTATTGCTAAAAGCAAAATTGATCTAGGTATAAAAAAATATAACAATAAAGATATTATCTCTAAAATTAATAAATAAATGCAAATAAATACTTATAACGGCAGTTCTTTTCCTGATCAGGTTGTACCTGAAGAGGAGAAAGCTTCTATTGAATACGGTAGGCAAGTTGGTAGAGCAATCGAAGGAGATTGGTTTAGTGGCACTAGAACTGGTGTGCAAGGTAGATATAATACTAATTATAACAATTTTAGAAACTTAAGACTTTATGCTAGAGGCGAGCAGTCTGTACAAAAATACAAAGATGAATTAGCTATTAACGGTGACTTATCTTATTTGAATCTTGATTGGAAACCAGTGCCTATTATACCTAAGTTTGTAGATATAGTAGTTAATGGTATGGATAGTAAGCTCTATGATGTAAAAGCTTTTGCTCAAGATCCTTCTTCATTAAAGCAGAGAACTAATTATGCTGAAACCATAATGAGAGACATGCAGGCTAAGTCATTAATAAATCAAATAAAAGATGTTACAGGCATGGATATGTATTCTACTGCAAATCCTGAAGATTTACCACAAAACAAAGAAGAACTTGATGTTCATATGCAGTTGTCTTATAAGCAATCTATTGAAATAGCAGAGGAAGAAGCTATAAACAATACACTTTCTTTTAATAAATATGATTTAACAAAAAGAAGAATAGCAGAAGATTTAGTTACTATAGGTATAGGAGCTGTAAAAACAGATTTTAATTTATCAGAAGGTGTGACAGTGAGTTATGTTGATCCTGGAGATTTAGTTTATTCATATACTGAAGATCCTAATTTTCAAGATATATGGTATGTTGGAGAAGTTAAATATATTAGTTTAAATGAAATTAAAAAAGAATTTCCACATCTAACTAAAGAAGATTTAGAAACAATACAACAATACCCTGGTAGTAAGAGTTATAACTATCAATTTAATGGTAGAAACGATGGTAACAGTATAGCTGTATTATATTTTGAATACAAAACATATCAAGATCAAGTATTTAAAATAAAAGAAACGGCTACTGGACTAGAAAAAGCTTTACAAAAACCTGATACTTTTAAACCACCTAAAAACGAAAACTTTGATGTTGTTTCTAGATCTATAGAAGTACTATACTCAGGAGCTAAAATACTAGGTCATGAAATGATGTTAAAATGGGAATTGTCTAGAAACATGACAAGACCTGATTCTAACTTAGTTAAAGTTAACATGAACTACAATATATGCGCTCCTAAAATGTACAAAGGACGTATAGAGTCTTTAGTTAGTAGAATGACAGGTTTTGCTGACATGATACAATTAACACATTTAAAGTTACAACAAGTTTTAGCTAGAACAGTTCCTGATGGAGTTTACTTAGATGTAGATGGTCTAGCAGAGGTTGATCTTGGTAATGGAACTAATTACAATCCAGCCGAAGCATTAAATATGTATTTTCAAACTGGTAGTATAATAGGTAGATCAATGACACAGGATGGTGGAATGAATCCTGGTAAAATACCAATACAAGAATTACAAACTGGATCTGGAGGCGCTAAAATGCAGTCTCTTATACAGACTTATCAATATTATTTGCAAATGATTAGAGATGTTACCGGGCTTAACGAAGCTAGAGATGGTAGTGTTCCTAACTCTGATTCATTAGTTGGATTACAAAAACTAGCAGCAGCAGCATCAAACACAGCAACTAAACATATAGTTCAAGCTTCTTTGTATTTATCTGCTAGAACTTGTGAAAATATATCTTTAAGAATATCTGACTCGTTAGAGTATCCGTTAACTAAGGAAGCTCTTAGATCAAGCATAAGCTCTTACAATGTAGGAACTTTAGAAGACATGTATAAGCTTAATTTATTCGAATTTGGTATATATTTAGAAATGGTTCCAGATGAAGAGCAAAAACAAGTTTTAGAACAAAACATACAAGTAGCTTTAAAAACTCAGTCTATAAACTTAGAAGACGCTATAGAAATAAGAGAAGTTAGGAATTTAAAACTAGCTAATCAAGTGTTGAAAATAAAAAGACGTAAAAAAGCTGAGCAAGACCAAGCAGCTTCTCAAGCTAATATTCAAGCTCAAGCAAATGCTAATGCAGAAGCTTCTGAAAGATCTGCTTTAGCTGAAATGCAAAAACAACAAGCTTTAGCTGAAACAACTTTGCAGATAGAGCAAGGTAAGTCTAATTTTGATATAAATAAAGCTAGACAAGAAGGTCAAATAAAAAGAGAATTAATGCAAGCTCAATTTGAATTTGATAAACAGCTTAAACAAATGGAAATTGAAAAATTGACTACAAGAGAAAAGTCAATAGAAGATAGAAAAGATAAAAGAACTAAAATTGAGGGAACTCAACAAAGTGAAATGATAAATCAAAGAAGTTTAAATTTACCGCCTATAGATTTTTCTACAGGTGAACAATCGGCCGACTCCATGCCGGAAAGCATCATGGAGTAATTATTACTAATTATTATATTATATTATGTCAGAAGAAATAAAAGAAACACCTACGGGTGAACTAAAACAAGGTGAGTTTAAAATTAAGAAAAAACCAATAAAACTAATAAAAAAAGAAGTTGATACTAAATTAGACTTTAAAACACCAAAAGAAGATTTAGTTGATAAACAAACTATAAAAGTTGATTTATCTGAAGATAAAAAAGAAGAGCTAGTAGAAAAAGAAGAAGAGATTGTAGTAATACAAGAGATTAAAGAAGAAGAAATAAAAGAAGAAGTTAAAGAAATAACTAAAGAACTAAAAGAATCAGTAAGAGACGAGCAAGTAGTAGGTAAGCCATTACCTGAGAATATAGAAAAGCTAGTTTCTTTTATGGAAGAAACAGGTGGTAATATAGATGACTACGTTAGATTAAACATTGATTATTCTAAAGTTGATGACAATTCTTTATTAAGAGAATATTATAAAAATACTAAACCTCATCTTAATCAAGAGGAAATATCTTTCATAATGGAAGATAATTTTACTTATGACGAAGATTTGGATGAAGAGCGAGATGTAAAGAAAAAGAAACTTGCCTTCAAAGAAGAAATTGCTAAAGCCAAAGGCTTTTTAGAGGAAACAAAGAGTAAATATTACGACGAGATCAAGTTGAGACCGGGCGTAACTCAAGACCAACAAAAAGCTACTGACTTTTTCAATAGATACAACGAGAACGAAATACTCAAAGCAGACAAGCATAAGCAGTTTGTTGATAAAACTAAAGACTATTTCACTAAGGATTTCAAAGGTTTTGAGTTTAACTTAGGTGATAGTAAATTTAAATATAATATCAACAACACTGAAGAGGTAATTGATCAACAGTCTGATCTATCTAAATTTGTAGGGAAGTTCCTAGACGAAAAAGGTAGAATAGATGATCACGAAGGTTATCACAAAGCTATATATGCTGCAAGAAATGCCGATACAATAGCTAAGCATTTTTATGAACAAGGGAAATCCGATGGAATTAAAAATATAGTTAATAAGTCTAAAAACATAGAAACAGCTTCACGTCCAAAAAACAATGAAGATATTTTTATAAACGGGTTTAAAGTAAAAGCTATTTCTGGAGTTGATAGTTCTAAACTAAAAATAAAAAAAAATAAAAACTAAAAACTAAAAAATATGAGTTTTACAACAGGCGGGAGTTTTCCCGCATCAATAGTCCCTGCTCAAAACAGGATGGCTTTGCAGTCAAATTATTTAAATTTTGATTCTGCAGCAGGTGGAGGAACCTTCGCACAACAATATCTACCTGAGCTTTACGAAGCTGAAGTAGAAAGATACGGAAACCGAACTTTAGGTGGTTTCTTGAGAATGGTAGGAGCTGAAATGCCTATGACTTCTGATCAAGTAATTTGGTCTGAACAAAATAGACTTCACGTAGCTTACAAAGGAGTAACACTTGCTCTCGTTGCTGGTGCTAATAGTACTAATGTAACTGTAACTTTAAACATTACAGCTGCTGAGAATCCAAGTTTAAATGGAGCTATAAGACAAGGACAGACTATTCTACTTTCTGATCAAGCTACTGGTTTAGTAACTGCTAAAGCTTTAGTTCAAACTGTAACTAATACTGGTGGTGGTATAACTAACGATATACTTACTTGTACATTGTATGAAACAACTGCTGCTTTACTTCCTACCGCACTTATCGGTACTGGTACCTTAAATGTGTTTGTATACGGTGCTGAGTTTGGAAAAGGAATGGTTGGAATGGTAGGTTCTATTGAGCCAAATTTCACTCAATTCTCAAATACTCCAATAATCATTAAAGACAAGTATGAAATAAGTGGTTCTGATACTGCTCAAATTGGATGGGTAGAAGTTGCAACTGAAGATGGAACATCTGGATATTTATGGTATTTAAAATCGGAGTCTGAAACAAGATTAAGATTTGAAGATTACTTAGAAATGTCAATGATTGAAGGAGAGTTAATGACTAACGCAGGAGTTGCTTTTCAATATGGACCTACAGGTGGATCTAGTACTATTAAAGGTACTGAAGGTTTATTTGCTGCTATCGAAGCAAGAGGTAATGTATACTCTGGTTTTGCTGGAGCTGCTGCTCCTGGTTCTGGTGCTTTAGGTGATTTCGATGAAATCCTTAAAAACTTAGACAAGCAAGGTGCTATTGAAGAAAACATGTTATTCTTATCAAGATCTACGGCTCTTGACTTTGATGATATGATAGCTGCTCAAGCCGGTGGAGGTTTTCAATCTACTCAATCTGCTTCTTATGGTTTATTTGACAACGAACAAGAAATGGCATTAAACTTTGGATTTTCAGGATTCAGAAGAGGTTCTTATGACTTCTACAAGACTGACTGGAAATATCTAAATGATGCTTCTACTAGAGGATTAGACAAAGAAATCGATGGTGTAATGGTTCCTGCTGGAACTTCTACAGTATACGATCAAATGTTAGGATCAAATATTAGACGTCCTTTCTTACATGTAAGATACAGAGCTTCTGAAACTGAAGATAGAAGATTCAAAAACTGGATTACTGGTTCAGTTGGTGGAGCTTATACTTCTGATTTAGATGCAATGTCTGTACACTTCTTATCTGAAAGATGTTTAGTAACTCAAGCTGCTAATAACTTCGTGTTATTCAAAGGAGCTTAATTAATTATTAACATTTAAAAATATAGAAATTATGGGTTTATTAAAACTATCAAACGCAGCGACTGGCACAAGGCTAGTCAACTGTGACAATGTTATGTCTGTAATAGGAACTGTTACCTCTGGAAGCGGTGCTACCGAAATACTGACTATAGACATAGAATACGCTACGCCAATAAGTGAAAACACTGCTGGTACTTACGATTGTTTACTGAAGACAGCTATTACATACGCTGTTCCAGGAACAAATAACGAAAACGTTTTATCTTCAGCGCAGTTGCAAACGGCATGGGAAGATGCTGTTGCAAAAATGTCTGGAGCTACAGGTAATTTCGTTGAAGGACCACAATTAGGTGTTAAAGTTACCGCCTCTGGCGCAGCTTTAGCAGCAGGTGTTCCAACAATTGCAATCAAAAAAGGTTCGGCTTTAACATAAGTTGAACAATAATAAGATCCCGCTTCGGCGGGGTCTTTTTTAATTATTATATTATATTATATTATGGAAAAAACAAAGAAAAAACCTGCAGCAAAAGCTGTAGAAACAGTAGAAAAGACTGTTGAAACTCCTAAAGTTGTTAAAACAACATGGGAATATAAAGATAAAAATTATTATCTATTAGGTTCTAAACAACCATTGACTTACACTTTACCAAGTAGGCATACTCAAAAATATCCTTTAGTTTGGTTTGACAAAGACAAAGGCTATGAAAGAGAGTTAAGATATGCTACTAATCAAGAAAGTGTTTTTGTCGATGAACAAAAGGGTCAAGTTACTCTAAAACATATTGTTTTTGAAGCGGGACATCTTCATGTTAAAAAAGAACAAAGAAATTTACAAGAGTTTTTAATTAAACATCCTCATAGTGATTTAATATTTTCAGAATACGATCAAGCAGAAGAGGCTAAAGATGATGTTGAAGATTTACAACTAGAGTTACTAGCAATGAACGCTGCCATGGAAATGGATGTTGATTTTGCTGAAGCTATAATGAGAGTAGAAGTTGGTACTAGTGTTAGTAAGATGAGTTCTAAAGAACTTAAAAGAGATCTACTATTATTTGCTAGAAAAAATCCAGCTTTATTTATAGAACTAGCTAATGATGAGAATGTTCAGCTTAGAAACTTTGCTATTATAGCAACTGAATCCAATATAATAAACTTATCAGGAGATAATAGAACTTTTAATTGGGCTAGTAATGGACGAAAGTTGATGAATGTTCCTTTTGATGAAAACCCATATTCAGCAATGGCTGCATGGTTTAAAACAGATGAAGGACTTGAGGTATATAGATCAATAGAGAAAAAGATAAAATAACAAGTGATAATATAATTAGGGTGGTATACGCCACCCTTTTTTTTTTAAAAATATTAAAATGGCAATAAACGTAAATACGGTATATACAACAGTATTAAGTATTCTTAATAAAGAACAACGTGGTTATTTAACTCCTTATGAGTTTAATAAAATAGCTACTCAAGTTCAATTAGAAATATTTGAAAGTTTTTTTGAAGACTATAACCAGTATATACGTGGGCCAAAAACAAGTGTAGAGTTTGCTTCTAGAATGGATCACATTATGGAAGAGTTCCAGATATTTGAAAAAAATGGACCTTCAATAGCTGTACCAGCTGGTAGTGCTCAAACTGACAATATATACAACCAACCTAGTGATCTTCATAGATTTGGTTCAGCTTCTTGGAATAAAGGTATTAATTCTCCACCTATAGAGATATTAAGTAATAGAGATTATAATCAGATAAAACTATCTCCTTTAACACAACCAACAAATAATTTTCCTGTTGCTAAATACCAACAAGACAAGCTTACAGTTTTTCCAAACTCAACGCCTTATGCTTTCTCTGATGTTACTTTTAATTATATAAGAAAACCACTAGATGTTGTTTGGGCTTATAAAACTGGCACCTTAGGTCAATATCTTTTTAATAATTCTTCAAACCCTGTAGATGCTGGCGTAGTGCCAACAACTGGTTATGTAGATTTTGAAATAAGCGAATCACAACAAACAGAAGTAATATTATCAATACTAAAATACGCTGGTGTTATAATAAGGGATCCTCAAATAGTTCAAGCTGCTTCAAATGAATTAGCTCAAAACGAAGCTAATACTAAAAGATAATAAAATATGGGACTAATAACTGAAACTAATGCACAATATTACTCTGGACAACAAGTATTTAATCATACTGGAGCTAATGTAAACACTTTAACATGTAATTTTAATACTCAGTTAATTGGCACTGTAGCTAATATTTCTAATATTAATTTTATTGTAACTAAAAATGGCGGTCTATTGGTAGAAACAACAGACTTTAGTGTTTCTAATTATAGTGTAATAACTTTTGTTGCTGCTGTTGCTGCGGGAGATCAGATTATAGTTACTTTAAACCAACCAGCTATAAATAACAATTATGGTAGTTACGAATATATTAGTTTAACAGATGTTGTAAACAATTTCATTGTAGCTTATGTAGGTATGGATAAACTTATACCTAGAGCTAAAAGATCTGATGTTATATTTCACGCTAAAAGAGGCTTGCAAGAATTTAGTTATGATACTTTAAAGTCTATAAAATCTCAAGAGCTTAGTATACCTCCAAGCTTATCAGTGGCTATACCTCAAGATTATGTTAATTACGTTAGATGTTCTTGGATAGATTTAGGTGGAGTTCAACATATAATATACCCAGTAAATAATTTAACTTCGTCACCAACCGAATTACCAGTACAAGGTGCGGACGGTATACCAACACAAAATAATTTTGGCGCTAATAATCTAGCAGAACAATCCATAACTAACGATAGATGGAATACTGAGAATCAAAATAGGATTTCGGGAGAAATAAACAATAGAGACGCTAGTGTATATAGTGAAGCATGGTGGAAATTAAATTTTGGACAAAGATACGGATTAGAACCTCAGTATGCTCAACAAAACGGTTGGTTTCAAATAAACGAAAGACTTGGTACTTTTAGTTTCTCTAGTAATCTAGCTAACAGAATTATAGTTTTAGAATATATATCAGATGGATTAGCTTATGATATGGATTCTAAGGTACCTAAGATGGCCGAGGATGCATTATATGCTCATATTAATCATTCTATACTAGCGTCAAGAGTTAATGTACAAGAATACATCGTTCAGAGATATAAAAAAGAAAGATCTGCTAAGTTGAGAAACGCTAAAATAAGATTATCTAATTTAAAGCTAGATGAAATAGTTCAAGTTATGAGAGGTAAATCTAAATGGATTAAAAATTAAATATGGCTGATATAAAAAATAACTTTGTTAAGTCTAAAATGAATAAAGACTTAGATGATAGGTTATTGTCTAATGGTGAATATAGAAACGCTCAAAACGTAAACATAAGTAGATCAGAAGGTGAAGATGTTGGAGCTCTAGAAAACGTATTAGGTAATAAAATTATAACTGACTTCGGCTTATCAAGTATAGATAATTTAGAAATAATAGGTTATATAGCTGACAACACTAATAATAGAGTATTTTTTATTGCTACAAATTACACTGACACTTCTAATGACACCTTAAGTAACCCAGCGCCGCGTGGAGCTTCTTGTTACATATTAATGAGTGATCTTAGAAATAACACAAATAGTATATTAGTTCAAGGTAGATTTTTAAACTTTTCTAAAACTCAACCTGTATATCATTTAGATTTATTAGAAGATTTACTATTTTGGACTGACGACAGGAACCAACCTAGAAAAATAAACGTATCTAAAGCTATAGTTGGTGGTGGATACTACACAACTGAAGATCAAATATCTGTCGCTAAATACTACCCTTACAATGCTCCATACATGTATGACACTTTAGTTTTATCGAGCGTTACTACAAATGGAAGTGTTAATTGCACATCTTCTGTAGCTAATCCTATTACTCTTAGAGCTGGCATGCAGATATTAACTCCTTCTGCTTATTCTGAGATAGCAGCTAAACCTGTGTTTATAATATCCGTTAATTACGCAGCATCAGGCTCAGGCTCAGGTGAATTTGTAGTATCTCAAGTGTTGCCAGCAGCAACAAATGAATTTACATTTATATATCCAACATCACAAAATAGAACTGACGAGTTTATAACTTTTAGCGAAACTGCTAAATTTGTTAGTACATCAGCAAATGGATCTAACTTTAATGTTGCTTTTACAGATCAAACATCTAGCGAATCTTTAATAGCTAATATGTTAGTTACTTGCCCAGGTAAAATAAATGAAAGAGTTTTAACAGTTGGTCAACAACCAGGTGGTAGTACGGTTACTGTAAATAAAGATATTTCTGCAACACCAAACACCGTTGAAGCAAATGATATACTTCAATTTTCATATCCAAATCCTAATTACACTAACACTTGGCCAGGTGATAAAGAATTATTAACTGATAAATTTGTTAGATTTGCTTATAGATTTAAGTTTGATGACGGAGAATACTCTTTAATATCTCCATTTACTCAACCAGCGTTTATACCTAAGCAAGATGGTTACATAGTTTCAGAACCTACTAATAATACTCCTAAGATTTATTCAAACCAAGACGAAGGTATTGGAGCTTCAACTATAATAAGCTTTTTTGAAAATAAAGTAGATGATGTAGGTTTAAAAATAGTAACACCTTTTGCTGTTAATCAACTAGCTAATAAATTAAAAATAGATGAAATAGATATTTTATATAAAGAGTCAGATGGTTTAGCAATACAAGTATTAGAAACAATATCAATTACAGATTCTTCTATTACTAGTAACTCAACTACAACTTACACTTATACATATCAATCAAGAAAACCATTTAGAACTTTACCGTCCGCAGAGACAACAAGAGTTTTTGATAAAGTACCAATTAGATCAATGTCACAGTCCTCTGTTGGTAGTAGAATAATATATGGTAACTTTATAGATAAACATTCTCCACCTCAAAATATTAATTACAGCGTAAGTTCTGGACCTAAATACACAGTTAATCAAGCTAACACAATATATTCAACTGTATCAACTCCTAATCATACTTTAAAACAAAACAGAACTTATCAAGTAGGTATAGTCTTAGCAGATAGATACGGTAGGCAATCTGACGTTGTTCTATCATCATTAAGCAGTTTTCAATATTCACAAGCAGGAAGTACAGATCAATTTGATGGATCAACAGTTTATCACCCGTATTATTCAGAAGCTGAAAGTATATCGAAAGGCGTACCAATAGGAGCTTTAGGAAAAGGCTGGTTTGGTGATTCTTTAAAAATTCTATTTAATGAAAAAATACCAGCTATAGAAACTGGAGAAAATGCCGCTGGTTATCCAGGTTTATACAAAAGTGGATTATACACAGCTGTAGTTAGCCCTGCTGTTACTGATAGCACTACAGCTGTTGTAACTAGTTTAGATCCAAATATAGCAGTTGGTGATGTAGTTGATACAACTCCAGCTGTTAGTATTATAGCTATAAACTCAGGAACTAAAACACTTACTTTTTCAAACACAGTAACAGTTGAGAATAATAAAACTATAACAATAAATGGTCCTGAAAACAAGCTTGGTTGGTACTCGTATAAGATAGTAGTTAAACAACAAGCTCAAGAATATTATAATGCTTATTTAGCTAATATATGTTCTATACCTGTTCAGGTAATACAAAATATAACTAGACTCACTGGAACTCCAGTCACTGGTATTGGAACTGATATTATAAGTTTTAATACGGCTAGCATATCTAAGTTGCCAAATGTTAGCATAGGTGATTTAGTTACTGGAACTGGCGTAGCAGTGGGTTCTGGTGAACCAGCTGGCACTACTCTACCAGCTACAGTTGTTTCTAAAAATAGCTTTGGCGTTAAGTTAAATATGAATATAACATTTGGAGCTTCTCAAACTTTTGACTTTACAGGCCCTAACTACGAAGGTCCTTCATCTCAATATGTAAATAATCAAGCTTTTTACACAACTTTAATAAGTGATAACGTAAATAAAATACCTGCAGATCTACAAGAAGTTCAACCAGAACAAACTCAATTTAGAACTAGTGATGTTATTTTATATCCAAGAGTTACATCTCTAGTTATAAGTACCTCTAATGGTGTAACTCAAAGACATTTAGGAACTAAATTTGCTACAGCTAGTACTATTGGTAAAATAAATGATTTAGGGCTACAAGCTTTTATAACAGATGATAAAGGTAATAATACAAACGTAGTGCCTACACAATCTAGAGGCTTATTTCAAGCTCAAACAAACCCACCAACTGCTATACTTTTGAGTGATGGAATAACATTAGGTAGTACCACTACATCTACTTCCCTACCAGCAAGTTTTTTTAGTTATTTAGAAATAAAACCTACTGATTCATTATTAAATATATTTTATGAAACTTCTACTAGCGGTTTAATATCTCAGCTAAACGCTGACATTGACAGCGGTGTTGCTTCTAGTGAGACTACTCCAACACCTCCTCTTTCTCCAGACTAAAAATAAAAAACATGTCAAAAATAATAGAAATAGACTTTTTTAATTCTTATTGGTTAAAATCTTTAAAGACAGAAAACGCAGATAATATAACGGGGTTTCCTAAAGGACATCCAGGTATAGCTTATCCAGGAGGTTTATCAGAAGCATATAGTTTAAGAAATTATTATATAGAAGAAAGTAGAATAAGAGGCGGATATAACAATACATCTACAGATCTAGGTGTTAGAGCTTATTTAGACGAGCAATACCCATTACAGCAGAATAGAATAAACACATTAATATACTCAGGTGTTTTTAACTCTAGAACAGGAATAAACAAAACTAACGTTTTTTCTATAGGAGATAGTATAACTAAATCTTTAGATCCTATACATGGTAGTATACAAAAAACTTATTCAGAAGATACTAACTTAATAGTGTTTCAAGAAAATAAAATACATAGAGCATTAATTGATAAAGATACCATATATACTACTGAAAGTGGAACACAAACTCAAGCCGCTGCTGCAGTTGTAGGGCAGTTCGTTCCT
>Ga0209482_1001892_pt1 | contig 13616 bp, 7 predicted proteins | sample CoawatmetaG10DNA_FD_187512 | JGI IMG/M metagenome (GOLD analysis project Ga0209482, IMG submission 187512) | Marine microbial communities from the West Antarctic Peninsula - Coastal water metaG104-DNA (SPAdes) (version 2) | ecosystem: Environmental > Aquatic > Marine > Coastal ...
TTTATAACCGCTCCTCTTTTAGAATCTGTAAAATATTTATTAGCTCCCCAAGAAACAAAACTTTCCGGATTATTACTTATACCATATTTTTCTGTTCTTGCAATTTGCTGTCCTAATACTTCAGGAATTGAAGCTATAACTCCACCTCCAGTTGAATCGCTTATTAAATTTTTCCCAGTTAAAACGTAAGAAATTTTATCTTCTTGTAGGGTTAATATATCAGTTTTTCTAGCAAATAATATTTGTATAGGACCAAATGAATCTTCTAATGGTTTAAAATTAGCTAATCCAAGATTAAACTCGTTCAGTTTATTTACGTTTGTTTCATCGTTATAAACTCCGCTATAAGTTAAATCAGCAAACCTATTAGCTTCTTTAAAAGTTACATTAGACGTAGAAGTAACTCGCTCCCCAATGTTAACTGTTTTACCGTTTATAGAATCTAAAATTTTATAACTTTCAACACCATTTCCAAAAGAATAACAATTGAAAAATTTTGTATCTATAATAGCTGATTGAGAAGCAGTTTGATTTTGAACATTACCTTGATGTTGTCCGTCAGAATTTATTGGTAAGGATAAATAATTTTCATACCAAATATCTGGAGAAGCATCTTGAGGTTCTGTTTCAAAAACAAAACCGTCATTAGTTCTTACAATATCAAATTTAGCACTTACTTTTGACCTTCTATTTCTAGTTCTTCCAGCAGATTCAGTTCCTGTAATTAAAAGGAATAATTCGTTAGTTGTAGTATTTCTGTAGAATTTATAATAGTTAGTATATTCTGAAGTAGGGATACTTGAACTTGGGGATGAGGTGTCAGGAGCTCCCGCTTGCTCTAAATAAGTAGATTCAAATTGATTTAATATAGGAGAATCTCCTCTAGTAACTATTTGACTACCATCATTTAATAGCTCTCCTACATTATCTCCAACAAACCACTCTTGAATAGTTGTATAATCTTTTGAAGCCGATAATTTTAATTCTAACTCATATTGTCTTCTAGGCCAGTTTTTTGTGTCTTTATCTCTAGATTGATTTATGGTAAAGTTAATTCTACTTCCTTGAGGTATATCGTAATTTATATGAGTCCAAGTTGGTTGACCGGTAGTAGTTCCCTCAATACTTAAACTATAAGCTAATATAGGGAAAGTTCGTTTTTTTTCTGCTAATACAGAATTATAAGCAAGATTAACTACATTATTTTCTTCATATACAACATTAAAATTACTAGGATTTATTTTCATATAAACTCCAGAAGGAATTTCTATGTTTATAGGATTCCCATCTGAATCATTATTTCCTGTTGGAATAGTTATAAAATTAGATAACTGTGTTTTTCTTTCTAAAACAGTCGCAATAGGACAATTAGAAGCAGGTCCGTCCGAATCTCTTTTTACTATAAGTCTATCTCCATCTTCAATCTTACTTGCATTATCTCCTTCTAATAAAAAATAAGCAGCGTTGCTATTTGGGTCAAGAAACAAAATATTAGAATATATTGTTTCATATATATCTTGATTAGGTTTTAAAACAAACTTATATCTACTAGCCCATTTTGGTGCAAACTGCTGGAAGGGTATAGTAACCTCTATGCTATTTTTATCTATTGAGTTAGAGCAAGGTACTTGTATGGTATTTTGCGGGCTTACAAGAGCTGTAGATGAACGATTAAAGTTATCCATGTATACAATTCCAATTTCATACCCTCTATTACTATGCAAACTTTGTGAATTGCCTAGTTCTTGAAAAGTAGCGGCTGAAGAAATAACCTCATAAAACTCGTAAATACTATTAGCTCCATCTAAATATTGCATTGCAATTATCTGTATACCAATAGTGTTACTACCTGGAGTAGATACAATTGCTAATGGTTGAGCATTAGCGGATATACCACTAGCTGTTTTTGTAAATGTATTTAAATTTTGAGGAAGAGCACAATTAACCTGGTCGGTTAAAGTAGCTCCATCACAAGATGTTGATATAGGTTGTATATTTGTAGCTGTACCTACTTTTTCTATAAAATCAGTACTAGTAGCTAAAGAATACACATTACTAAAAGAAGATGGAAGTGTATAAATAAAAACTATATTTACACTTGATGTTTCTTCTGTAGGAGAGGGAGTGTATCCGGTAAAAGCGCTATGATTTAAACGAAAATCTAAAGTTATTTCCGCTCCTGCAATTAAATCAACAGTGCTACCGTCTTCTTTAGATAAATCAAAATAAACAATAGAGTTATCAATTGTTTTTGCCGTAGGACCAATGGTATAATATCCTGGAGATGTAGAATCTATAAGAGTACTATTTCCAATTTCCTTACTAGAAAGAGTTGTTAAGAATTCTAATTTTAAATCTTCTCCAAATTTGTCTTTTAAATCATATCCATCTTTATAGTTACCATATACCAATCTATTGCCCATAATAGTTTGAGCTTTGGCAATGTTAGGAACATTATCAAAAAGTCTTAATATTTCAGATTCAGGCAATAGCGTAAATATTTTACTATTGTCAAAAGAAAAAGTATAATTAGTGTTGTTTGAATATCCTAAATTACTTTTATCTAATTTTTCTATAATTTTTATTGTAGAATTAGTTGATTCTTTAAACAATAAATCAATACCTTTTACTAATGAACTTCCTGAGTTAAAAGTAATAATTACAGCGTTTTTGGAATTTAACATTCCTTCATTTAAAAAACTGTTCTGACTAAAACTAAATTGTCCGGGGTCAAAAGCAGCATCACTAAATTGAGAAGTTGCCGAGTATTCTCCGTCAGAATATCTATATCTATAAGCAAATGAAATAAATCTTTCTTCTAAAAAATTTTCTTCATTACCAGATACTGTTAACATTTGAATGCTTGGAGACTCAATTGGAGGTCTTTTTATTACTAATAAAGCTTCAGCTGTAAACTGGTCTAAATAATTTAAAGGAGTTGCGTATGAAGAATTTACATTTATAAATCTAGGAGGATTATAATAATCTGTAAAAAACAATAAATTATCTACTAAATTAACTCCTGTTATTAAATAATAAGGACTAAAATTTAATGTAGTATTTAAGTTATTTCCATCGTTAATACTAACAACATGATATATTGTAGAATTTGTCGTAGTATTATAAGATACAATTAAATCTATTTTACTAGTGTTTCCAACAGTAAATGCAGGGTCATGTACAAACCAATATAAAGTTTCATTTGTACCGTCTTCATAAGCTCCAATACATCTAGCATTATTACTCAAAGGTATATTATCAAACATTAAAGTAGTAAGGAGAGTGTTTCCTTTTGAATTTTCAACTGAGCCATATTCAGAAGCTTCCGTTGAACCTAACCTAACATTTAACGCATCAATATATTCACCTTGAGGCACAAGCCTTTCATCAAGGCTTTTGTTCATACGTCCTCTTGTAAAATTTCTTTGAATATTTGCCATATTATTTAATCCACTTATTCGCTCCTCTTAAATTCATTAATAATTTTCCAGGATGAATATTGCTTAATCTAATTTTTGCATTTCTAAGTAGAGCAGTTTTTCTTTTTCTAGCTCTACTAATAATATACTCTTGAACATTAAATTTACTATTTAAAATAGCGTACTCAATATGAGCATAAACATAATCTTCAAATAGTTTATTAACGGAAACTTGAGAGTCGTCTCCACCTTCCATTCCATCAGATATATATTCTAAAACACAATTTTCATTTAACATTGTAGAATCAAAATTTATTACACCGGCTTTTTTATCAATCCTAAAAGTTGGATTAACATTAGCTGTTTCAGTATTTAAACCATAACGAGCTCCAATAGAATAATCTGAATAAAAATCAGATGCATTATCATCTTCAACTTGGTCTATGTCATTATTTTGATTTAAATATATACTATTTTGTTGACCATTTTTTCTTTCAGTATCCAATGTAGATTCATCAGTTATAACCGTTCCATCGGCATTAAATGTTAACGTACCTCCAGCACCTTGTAAATAAGATTGAGCAGAGTTTACTTGAATGTTTTCATTCAAAGGTCTAAGCCACCCGTCTTTATATAGAGATATTCTTACCCAATTTATATAATCGCTAGGTAAAACAAAAGTTAAATTATCGTATACTGTAAGCTCAAGAGCCTTTATTTCCATAAAAGCATCATAGTTTAATTCTTGAATTCCACGTTTTGCATGAAACAATATTTTATACCTTTCTTCGTTATTAACTAAAGAATGATTTCCAGAATACATTAACTGAAAATTATTTACTATATCTTCCAAGCTTACATATTGATAAGACCCCCAGTTTTTATTAGCAGGCGCAGTTCCAGAATTTTCGTAGTATTGATATTGAGATAAATATGCCATGTTATTGTTCTTGGTTTTCTGTTTGTTCTATAGTTTGACCAAATTGTACAGTTGCCATTTCTCTTATAGACATTCCAGAATATTGTAATATTCTAGCTACTAAATTATTTACATCATCAGCAGGTAACTCAAAATCTTGATAGTCTGATTGTGATTGGTCAAACACCGGTTCTCCTCCTATTAAGGAAATATAAGTCCATTTAGGGTCTAAAGGATATCTTATATATTGTGACACTACCCTTCCTATTGTATTTATTGAATCAGGGTGTAAAGTTAAAATACTTCCTTCTTGAGTATATGCTGGATAAGTAGAATTAGGAGCTGTAAGCATAGATTTATTTAACATAGTAATTTTACTGTGATTTACCTGTTCTGCTTCGTTTTTTAAATTTACTTTTTTATAAATAGCATAAGATAAATTTGCAGCAGTTAAAGAAGCTACATTCATAACTAAAGTAGTTTGATTAGTAACTGAAACAACTTTTAAATTAGTAATCACTGAATTAGATATAACTACAGAAACAATGTCTCCAGAAACTATACCATCAGTTTGAAATGTAGCAGTATCATCTATAAGATTAAGATTACCTCCTCCAATAGCTGTTGTAGTTCCTGATGAAGTAACTAAACTATATATTAATATTTTATTTAAAAGATAATAATCTGAGCCTGTAGTAGCAGGAGTAGGAACTATATATTCATTTAATAAGTTTTGAGATAAACTAGCGGTAATAGAAAAAGTATCAATAACCTCTTCATATCCCTTTAATATATCTGCATATCCTGTGCCTGATACTCTACCATTTTCTTTATTAATTTGACTATTGTATCCTATAAAATATTCATCAAAAATATCTAGCTGTGCTTGTTTTGCAAACAGATTAAAGTCTGATGGAGATATGTAACCGTAATTATTCTTGTTAAGGATAGCAAGAACTGTATTTCTAACAGCGTTTATCATCGCTTTCTTTTTTACAAAGATAAACAAAAAAAAAAGAGGTCAATTATTCTTGACCCCTTCTAATCTTCTACACTATTTGATTTGATATTTACTCTTCTAATAGTTTTTCAAGCATTTTTAACGCTTCTATTCCATCATCACTTTGTAAATATGAAGACACAATATACATAGGGTCTTCACCAAACGGAACTGTTAACATTTTCTTTTTGTTAATTGAAGTATTATACCATACTTCTTTTTGTTTATTTCTAAAATTTAATAATCCTTTGTCAAAAAACAACTGAACATTAGATTGTAATTTAAGCAGAGGGTCGTTAATTACCTTTAAAAAATCAGCAGGCTCTTGTCTTACAGAGACTAATATATCTCTTCGTAATTCAGCTGTGGTCATTGACTCAGTATTTTTTCCTAATAAAACTCTATAAATTGTTTCTACTTGGTCTACTGAAAGTTTTCTAGCTTCAATAAGCGCATCCGCCTCTAAATTTAATTGCTCTATTTCTAAAGCTGCATCTTTTTCTTCATTAACTTCTTCAAATTTTAAACCATTTAATGGATGATAATAAAGAAATTCTTGTAGATTTGGATTATTCTTTGGAACTCTTAAAAATCCATCCTGAAAATCAACAGGCTTTCTTATAACATTACCATCTTGCTCGTCTTCAAATGGTGATTTTTGATTAGAGGAATATCTTAGAACTCGGTTTATACCTTTTTCTTCATCAAACCATAATAATGGTTGTCTTTTATTTCCGCTTGAAGGAAGTAAAAATGATATTGGAGCATCGCCCCTAGTAAGTTTGTAGACCTTGTCTACTAATGTTTTATTTTTTTTCATTATATAAGATTTAATTAAATTAAAAAAAAAGGGAGGCGGTTAAACCTCCCTTAATATAAATACTACTCTTGGAATAAGAAGAAGTTGTTTGCACCTAAAGTACATACAGCTCTCTCAGACAAGAAATGAACTTCCATAGCATCTAAGCTTGAAGTTTGTGCGCCGCCTGCAGAACCTGTAATCCAAGTTTTGTAACGTCTGTCTTCAGTTTCAGAAGCTCTGTATCGTACATGAAGGAAAGGACGTTTTGCGTTTTTCCCTAAAATCTGGTCATATACTGTAGTAGAACCAGCAGGTACTAATAGTCCGTTAACACGGCCAGAATTAGCTCCAGCAGGTAAACCACCACGCATAGTTGGGTCATTTAAGTATTTCCAGTCAGACTTATAAAAGTCATAACCTCTTCGGAATCCAGTAAATCCAAGGTTCAATGCCATGTCTTTGTCATTGTCAAATAAACCATAAGATGTACCACCAGCTCCATAAGAGTTTTGTGCAGCTAACATATCGTCAATGTCAAATCCAAAGTCTCTATCTACAAAAATTACATTTTCTTCAATAGAACCTTGCTTATCTAAACGAGATATAATTGCATCAAAATCTGCAAGTGCATTAGGATTTCCACCGCCCCATACATTTCCTCTGTTATTAACCACATAGAAGATACCTTCAGAACCTTTGTTTCCTACGTCTCCTCCAGCTGCAATTGCTCCTGACGCAGCTTCTGCTGGTACAGCTTCAATCATTGCTGTTTCTAAATAATCATCAAAACGTAGTCTTGTTTCATGCTCAGACTTTAAATACCATAGGTATCCACTAGCTCCATTTTCAGTTTGAATTTCTATCCATCCAATTTGTGCCATATCTGAACCACTAACTGCATACTTATCTTTGATAATAATTGGTGAGTTAGAGAAGATAACATCATCAGCCTCTAAAGAGCCAACCATTCCATTTGTTCCTTTTTTAAATTCAGAACCGTAAATAAATACAGTAAACTTATTAGCTGCTGCTGCATTTTGAAAACCTGCGGCTTCGTAAAAAGCTACATCAAAAGTACTGTTTGCTGTAGAAACAGCTGTAACAATTGCTTTATTATTAGCTCCTCCTGCATTCGCAGTTATCATTAATGTTTGACCTACTCTAATAGCAATACTTCCAGTACCTGGTATTAGCGCATCATTAACTGCAAATTGAGCTACATTAACTGCTGCTCCTGCAACTGCTGTTGTACAGTCTACATATTTAGTGTGTAACCTTCCTTGTTCCGCCCATTTAATAAGGTCAGAGTTTGAAGGCATCTCAGCTCCTACCATACGTAGAAACGATGCAACGGTACGATTACCGTATCTTTCGAATTCTTTTTCATAAGTATCCGGTAGATACTGATTTAAAAAATCGAAGTTAGTTATATAATTTGTACTCAATGGTACTTGTTCCGCACTGGGTTGTAAAGCGAACCCTGGGGCCGCTTGAACTGCTCCTGCCATAATAATTAATTTTTAAAATTTATTTTCGTTTAATACTTCTTATTTTTAAGCCTCTCCCCGAATCAGGGTTTATTGACTTAACTGTCATTCCTCCTTTATTAGTTATTTCTGGTGCTCTACGCTCACTCATATTTATATTTTTAGTTTTGCGCATAACATCTTCCGTAGCTTCAGATTTACCTTGTTCATAAAAGAAATTGGCAAATTTGTCAGGATTCATTGCAATTGCTAAAGACCTATGATAACCTGCTGCATTTTTTACTAAACCGTTTTCATCAAGATATTTGTTTATAAAATTCATTGGTGTGTCTTGGTTTTTTTTTAAAGTTTGCGGGTCACCAGGAGAAAAAGAAATTTGTTTATCATTAATTGTAAATTCAAAACCTTTGAATTCACCGTCAAAAACTTCATTAGTTTTTTTTGTAAACCAATCTTTTTTTGTTTCATTTTCTTCTTGCGTGGTTTTAGCCGATTCTAAATATTGCTTATAAGCTTTAAATTCTTCATTGTCGCTTTCAGAATTTACACCCGGTCTTGACTCAAGCGGATGCTTGTACAATTCTTTCTGTTCATTAAAGAATTTTTTAGCTTTAGCAATAGTTCTTTTTTTTGCTAATTTTGTTTTTTTAACTACAGACTCATCATCTAGTTCTTCGTCAGACTCATAATCTTCCATTAAGGAATCAATATCTTCAGAATCTAAACCTTCGCCTTCTGTAATTGTTATGTACTCTCTTAGCAAATCATCAGGATTCATAGAACTAAAGTCTTTTTGTAATTTTACATAGTCTTCAATACCTCTTCCTGTTTCTTTTTTATACTTAAAGTAGGATGCAACATCTTCAGGAAGTTTTTCTGTTTCCTCTCTTGCTTGATTTAATTCATCTAATGAATTAATTTCCCTACCATATCTTTTTCCAATATATGAAAGAACGTCTTCTTCAGATAACTCTGCCGTTTTTTCAACTGGCGTTGTATATTCTTCAGAAGTTTCTTCTACTTTAGTAGTGTCCTTAATAACACTATCATTAGCAAAATCCATTTTTATTTGAGGAGTTTCTTCTGATTGTTCATCTTCCTCAATTAATTTTTTTTCATGTTTATCAAGAAGTTCTTTTTCCACTTCTTGCATTGATTTTTCTTCTACAGACTCTACTGCTCTTACTTTCATTTCCATTTGATTTAATTTAAAATTTAGTTAAAATATTATAATCATTATCGAGGTGAAAACTCTGATAAATCAAAGCCATCAAGGCTATCTTCATTAGACTCAAAGTTTTGAGGAGGTAAATTATTTTTACGTTGAGTAATTAATTTAGACTGCTCAGTGTTTTGTTGACTAATTCTATCGCTTTTAGCTTGTTCTCTTTGACCTTCTCTTTGAGATAAAGAATTTTCATCTATACCTCTAAGTTGCATATTATAATCAAACTCTTGTTGCATTAATTGAGATTTAAGCTGTGCCTCTGCACTTTGTTTTTCTATTTCAAAAGCTACTTCAGCTTGCTTAACTTTCATTTTAGATTGAGACTCTAGTTCTATTTTTTGCATAGCTACTTGAGAAGCCATTTCTTGAGATTTAAGTTGTTGCTGTGCTACCATAGCCTGCTTTTGCATAGCCATTTTTTCATCACGTTCTTGTTTAGCAACTCTTTTAACTTTTAATAATTGATTTGCTAGTTTAAGATTTCTAATCTCACGAATATCAATAGCATCTTCTAAATTAATATCACCTTTAGATAATGCCATTTGAATGTTTTGTTCAAGCATTGCTTTTTGCTCTTCATCTGGAGATAATTCTATAAATACACCAAAATCATAAATATATAAATCAGATATTTCAGTTAATATACTTACATTGTATTTTCCTATTTTATTTATAAAATCTTCTTTAAAGTCTGAATACTCTAAAATATCAGCCACCCTATACGTTAAGGCCTCAGCCAAAGTACGATATATGTAAAGACTTCCGTCTAATATATGGCGAGTAGCTGTATTTGAATTTAAAGCTGCTAATTTTTGAACACCAACCAAAGCATCTGGAGATGGACTTGAACCATCTCTGGCTTCATTTAAGCCTGTTACAGAGCGTATCATTCCTAAGTAATGATTATAGTTAGCTATAAGCATTTGTGTCTTAGAGGCTCCTGAACTGCTTGTAAGTTGCTGTATCGGTATTTTACCTTGATTGTACTCTCCCTCTTGAGTATAGCTCCTACCTACTACACTACCGGTTTGAAAATATAATCGCAAAGCATCTGAAGGGTCGTAAGCTGCTCCAGTTCCCAAGTCTACTTCATTAATACCATCTGCGTCAATATAAACTCCATCGGGTACAGTTCTAGCTATAACCTGTTGTAATTTTAAATGAGTTATTTGTATTAAATCAGCAAAGGGAATCATACGTCTAACTAAAGATTCAATAACACCCTTGTACATTCTTGGTGCTACTGCTACATAATTAGATAATGCGTGCTGTGATGAAGACTTAGGTCTCACCATATTCTTTGCAAGCTCCCACTTAAGTATAATATTAGTTCCCATAACCATTACACCGTCATACCACACATCAATAGTTTTTTCAATCTTTTCAAAATTGCCTTCTTCGAGCATTTCTTGAGGAGGATTAAAAGTATCATCTTTTTCTATTATTTTAGAACCGCCTCCTTCAAGTATTCTTTTTTTATAAACCATTTTTTTAGTGGTTTTATAATTAAAATACATTAAAGTGCAAGTGTCTCTATAAAAAATATCATTTTCATAAAACTGAGATACATTATAATAATCATACCAGCTTTGACTGTATTTAGATATTTTTTCTAAATCTTCACGAGTAAGATTAGGGTCTATTTTGAGTAACTCCCCAATTGGCAATGTTTTTATTTCTCCCCAGTAAAAACAATCTTTAAAGTGTGGGTCTTCTGTATAGCTATATACAACGTTAGCAGGGTCTACATAAGATATTTGAACTCCTGAACCAGGTAAAAATTCATGTTTAGCTACAGACATTCCTATAACGGTAGAATCATAATCTATTTGTTTACGAATATCATTATAATGATTTTCTGAAAACATAGTGTCTACTGCCTCTTCTTCTGCAATCTCAATTGCAGGTTTATAGTTAAGGTTCATGTAAAGAGAAAGCTCCTCATCAGAAGATGGAAGTTCATCAGGGTCCATAATAAATGGGTCTACTCCTGTTTCTTTTTGTATGTTAGCCAAAATAGGTTTAGCTGCCATCTGACCCTCAATCATGTCTTGATATTTACTTCTTTTAGATTGAGATAGCGCATCTTGTGCGTAAGCTTTTACCTTAAACTCTCGGTCTTGCATACCATTAACAACAATATCCACAAACTTTGGAAGTATAGGAACTGGAGTCCAATCTAAATTTAGATAAGACAAGTCTCCATCAATTGCTAATTCTGTTTTATATTTTGCTATCGACTGCTCACCTCTAGCATATAATCGTAGCCTGTGAAAATCTCGCCATTGATTATAATATCTACACTGGTTTCCATCTTTTTTAAACCATTCATATTGAATGGCTTGTCCTATTTGTAAACCGAATTCATCCGTAGCTTTTTCAGCATCTGAAACAAATTGACTTGGAAAGCCTGTAGATGCAATGTCTATTGTAACATCCTTCATCTATCTAATTAATTCACTTAAATTACCTTTGTTAGTATACCTTGCAAAGTTAAGGTTTATTTTTGATTGTTTTTTCTCTACTTGGTACAGATGCTTTTGTGTAGCCATGATAGCTAATCCTGAACTAATACTTGCATCAAATTTAGTTCTATTATTTATATCAAATTTAGACCAGTCTTCTAGTGTTCTAGCAAACAACATATTACCCATTTCATTTTCACTTCTAAATGTGCCATCTAAATCTAATCCTACGTTTTTTTCAATATAAGATTCTATAGCAGACGCATGAGCTTGCTTAATATCTTCCGAACTATTAGGTATCCCTCCTAGTTCTTTTTCTGTTTTAGATAACTTAGATTTATGTTTATCAGGTCTATTCATTGAAAAATGTCTATAACCTCTATTTTTAAAATGATACAAGAGTCTAGGTTTATTATTTTCAACCAGTATAGGCATACCATAAAATACACAAGCCATTAAAACTTCCTCAAAAAATATCTCTGCCGTTTGTGGCCTAGCAATATATTGTAAAAAAAATTCGTTAGCAGGAGCTTCTTCCATACTAAATTTAGTTATTCCATGTAACGCTCCATTAGAACCTCCACCACCTACAGTTCCAGATATGTCATAAGAGTCACAACCAAATGCTCCAATATGCTCATTTCCAGGATAATTTAATCCATTATTTTTTATAACTCTATTTTGTAAATCCTTAGAAGGAACCCATCCTATTAAGAATCTACCGCTTTTTTCAGGACTAAAAATAACCTTAGTATCTTTGATTCCATTTTCCCAATAAAAATGACCTCTAGTTAAATGATGCTCCATTATAAGTGAATCATTATAATCTATTTGCTGATATATTTTTGTTAAATTAAATAAAGAAGATTTGCTCTCATCTCTAAATGCATGAGATTCAGTTCTAGGAAACTGGCGGTAAAATTCATTAAGAGCATCAGCATCATTTTTTAAAGAATCAACTTCAGCTTGCCAGTAATCAATAGCTCCGTTAGTAATCCATTCAGAATCAACACCTTTTATCTTTTTTTTAGGAGCCCTAAGAACAGGATGACCGTATAAATCTATAAAACCTTCCATGTTTAATTCCATAGGAATAAACAAAGAATACATTCCACTTTTAGTTTGACCATTTGCATTACGAGATTTTAAATTAGAATCTTCATAAAGCCTTTTAAAATTGCTTCCTCCTTTATCTAAAGCATTTGATGTTGAGCCCATCATACACTTTCCTATAATTTTACTTCCCAACCTTAAACAAGTTTTAGTAACCCTCCAATTGTTTAATATGTTATTAGGCTTAATCCATTTACCCGATTCATCATGAACTAATAAAAGTAATTTTTCTCCATCATAAGAGTTATCATCTGTATTTTTCCAGTCAATAGTAGTGTCTAATCCTGTTAATTCTTCTTTAACAGCCTCGTACATATTTTTTTTAGTAATCTTAGATGCTGGCACTCTAAACGCTAATTCTGTTTTTGGTTTATCCATTCCATCTTGAATAGGTTTAAAAAAGAAAGGAAGTCTATTAGATATAGGAACTACTTTATCCGTAAACATTTTTTTAGAATCAGAACCTGTTTTAGAAAGAATACCTACTCTTGCATCTTTGGCTAGTGTACCAGTGTTTACACATTCTGAAGAACCCATAAAAGAAAATCCAGACCGTCTTATTTTTAAATAAACCATACCAAAACTTCTTTTGTCAGCTTTACAAGCTTCCCAAAATATAAAAAACAATCTATTAGCCTCCCTAAAATCTGGATATCCTACATCAATTGTTGACCACTGTAAGTACATATAATGAGAACCCGTAATATATGTAGGTTCTCCATTATTCATAAACCAATATCCTTCGTCCCTATTATCAAACTCCGTTTCTATATAGTCTACCCATTTAGATTTAAAAACTGAAGGCATTTCGTTCCATTGAAATATAGAGTGTATATTAAAAAGGTCTTTTGATATTTCAGTACGTTCCCAATGCTGTTCTTCTTTTTTATTTGACCGAGCATTAGGTTTTTTAGGTGTAGGGGGAAGTCCAATATAAAGACCAGATATTTTTATTATATCTCCAACTTGACCGTTTTTTGAAATAACAACAAAATCATATTTTTCATTATATCCATAAATCCAAGTCTTAGCTCTATTCTTATTAGATAAAACTCCTTGAGGAATATAATTCTTTACAACCTTATAAATACTATCTTGAGCGTCTTTCTGCAAATCCTTGTTTTGTTTCTACCTTAGAGTCAGTATTGTTTAATAAATTTATATTCTCTTGTTCTTGCTCTAT
>Ga0209482_1001897_pt1 | contig 13593 bp, 18 predicted proteins | sample CoawatmetaG10DNA_FD_187512 | JGI IMG/M metagenome (GOLD analysis project Ga0209482, IMG submission 187512) | Marine microbial communities from the West Antarctic Peninsula - Coastal water metaG104-DNA (SPAdes) (version 2) | ecosystem: Environmental > Aquatic > Marine > Coastal ...
AAGGGATGGGAGTTGCAGGGTTATGCCATGAATGATGGCGCTAACGTTCGGGTTCTATGTTTGAAGCGAAAGAAGAGCTAAACCCCTAAAACAGCCTTCTAGCCAGGAATCACCTCGATCTAGCCCTGATTTGAATGTATGGGGTATTCAGCTATGATTAGTTAAACAATAAAGGGAGTTTTATATGTCAGAGAGAACTTGCATCAGTTGCAACAAATCATCAAAAGTCGCTGTTTGGAGTCGTGGTTTATGCCCTAGATGTGGATTTCAAAACAATGATGAGTCGGGTGAATTGCAGACAAGAGAATCTACTAATGCTCATCAAAAAAGTTCCTCTAAACCTTCCATTATCGACACATTGTCAACACTAGGTTGGGTCTTGTTCGCGATGACGGGGTTGAGTGGAGTGTTCCTCATAGCTCAAGATGGCGGTGGAATTCTTGGCGTATCGCTAATAATTGCAGGAGTTTTCCAGCTATCTATCTTCTTAGGCTTCTCAGCCATAATTGATCAGCTTTATAAGATTAATGTAAACACCGCTAAGTCTGACAAGAACGACAGCTAATCACCGAGAAATAGTCATTATGAAACGATTACTTTTACTTACAGCGATATTCTTAACTGCTTGTGGTCCCTCTCAAGAAGAGAAAGAAGAGATAGCCATCATCAGCTGTAACATTATGAGTGAGTCTAGAAACATGGATGGCGCTGTCAGGATAAAAGAAATCAATGCCGCGCGAGAGAAGATGGGAGAAGATGCCTTTCTTGGTTTGGATGATGCGATCAAGCAATCATTTGAGTATGGCTTATGCAGAGAATTAGTCTTAAATGACCCCGATTACATTGACAAATTAACTGCGACACTCGAAATTGAGCTTGCTAGGCTTAAAGCAGAGGAAGAAGAAAGAGAGAAGCGAGCAAAAGCCGCAAGAATAGAGCGAGAGAAGCAAGCTGTAGAGAGAGAGGCTGACAGGATGGAATGGGAGCTAATCAGAAAAGCCCTGATGGCGAATCCCCGTCAAGTTGCACATATTTTACTATTCGAACCGACGGCTGAAGTGATCGAGGAAATTCAGGTAAAAATTGACGCTGGTGTTGAGTTTGCCTTATTAGCCATGGACTATTCTGAAGATTTTGGCTCGGCTGAGTCAGGTGGTGACTTAGGCTACACTTCAGGCGAGACTTTTCCTGAGGCATTTGAAAAAGCGTTGGCAGGGCTAGAGGTGGGGCAGGTTTCTGAGCCGATTAATACTGATGCGGGCACGCATTTTATTAAGCTATTGGATATCAAAAAATGAGAGACTTAGAGTCTATACCGAATAGAAGGACTTATGAAGTGTGGGGGTCACCTCGATCTAGCCCTGATTTGACTGGATGGAGTATTTAGCTATGATTAATTAAAGCAGTAGAATATTTTGAAAGAATAAAAGAAGTAAAAAATGTTTTTTGTATCAAATGTCTATGCTCAGGCCGCAAAATCTGGAGAACCCAATACAATGATTTCGTATGTCCTATTCGCACTGCTCTGGCTAATAATATTAATAATAGTGTATAGAGTTTTCTTTCAAGCTAAGCAAAAAGAGGGCCAATATATTTGCCAAAATTCAAACTGCGATTTCAATGGAAATATTATTCCTAAGAAAGAAGGTTCGGGCATCTTTTGGTTTTTTCTTTCAGCACTGGGGATGCTTCCAGGTATTTTTTACGCCATTACTCAATTCCATCTAGTTTGGAAATGTCCGAAATGTACAATGGAGTTAGGGCGCGTAAAGAACGGCGGTATGTTCGTTTTCATTAACATTTTTCTTTCAGTGATGATTCTGCTTCAGCTCCTAAATTCTTAAGCCTCAAGAACTTCTCAAGTCGATCTAGCCCTGATTTGACTAGATGGGGTATTTAGCTATGATCTAATATAAATCTAAAGGAGCTATCCCATGGTTAATATGCCGATCGAATGCGTTATCTGCGGAACAAATAAAAATTCTAGCCTAATGATCTCTATTGATACATGTGAGGATTGCAGTAACTCTTTTCGTCAGTGTAAACAGTGTTTCAGTAGTAGCATAGCATCAAGATGGAAAGATGGGGCGTGTCCTGAATGCGCTCGAGAGTCCGTACCACCAGTTCATGATCGTTTTTCAGCATCAGCTACTTCAGTGGCACTAGACAGCAAGTCAGACTCTAAAAAAGTAGTTGTCACCGATATACAAATGCCATTCGAATCAATGGTGATCTTTATGATTAAGTGGGCTTTTGCTTCCATTCCAGCCGCCATAATCCTAGGGGTAGTGTGGATGCTTCTGATTGGGTTAGCCTCATAGTCGACAACAATCTGCATAGGTGGTATCTCTCTCAAAGGCTCTGGCTGGTTCTCGCCCCAGTTCTCTCTATCTCTGACCTTCAGATAGTAAATCATAGCTGTGACATTACCTTGGGTAGCCTTCTCAAAGAGTGCGTTAGAGACGCTATGCAAGCCTTTAGCGCCTGACATACATAAATTCTTTTAGTTATTCTTTCTGGAGACTAATGAATTTTTTAGTCTCTTCTATTGATAATTCAATAAATGGACCTGTTCCACCCTCGATATTATATTTTACAGCACTGACACACAGATTAATTACTGAACACCATTCGTCGTTTTGAGTTAGTCTATGCGTACAAGACCCAAAATCACTCGAATCATACGTAGAAGTACGACTGGCAGTTCCAGGTTGATATACCGATCTTTGTTCCAACCCGACCCTATCCGACGCGACGTCATATGTTAACGAGCTTTTCTCGACATATGAGGCTGATGATCCGCTACTGTATTCAAATGCTTTACATTCAGCAATATTCATTGGCGCTTTTCCAATGGCTTTTTTTTCCCTTTCTGCAATGGGCTCTAACCCCACCATCAAAGCGGCAATACATACAAACGCGACTATGGGAAAGCGGCGCCATGAGTGCTCTCTCAAGGTAAGCCAGACAGATGGATAGGCAAATACGATTGTCGATACAAGGGCGGGCCAAATATTTCGGAATGAATTATCCAAAAAAGCCTGGTATTCAGGGTCGTTAGCTATCTGTATAGAAAGCCGATAGTCTCCACCTGGTGTTCCTAAAACATACTTAGAAAATTGAGATACGAGCGATATATCTTCGGCATCTGTCCAAACCATCCACATAATGAGTGCAAAAAAAGCTATTACTATAAATGTAAAAAGTTTTGTCATTACACCTAGAGGTGACTCTCTATCAGAGCCACCAACCTCTAGGAATATTGCTATGAAGGCAAAAAATCCTAATCCAAAAGCTATAGCGTCGACAAAATTCTGATTTACAAAATTAACTATCAGAACACATATTCCAAAAAGTAAAAAAGCAAGAATTCTCATTATATCAATCCTTCCTCGTGGGTTATTTCAGCAGTTGGGGTCACTACTACAGTAGTCACGAACAAGAGATTCTGTCTGCGCCTTACCCCACTCCAAAAGATCAGCGGCAGTCGATCCTGGAGACGCGTATGAACCGTAAGACGAACTTCCCCTTGGAACATGGTACTCGTAATCACCAACAATTTCGGCTAGCTTCGTTCTATCGCCATTTTGGCCGCAAAAGGCGCCACTCATTTGTGGGTGAGAGCATGTGAAATAATTATGCCCCACGCAGAACCCAATTGAAAAATTATCTTTTACTTTAAAATAATCATGCATGACGCACATGCATTCACCATAGCCTTTAACCGCCTGATTGCCTAGTTTGCTAGCAACCGCTTCATTCATCGAAGTTAACTCTTTATATGTTGATAGAATCTTGCTTCCCACCACTCCACCGCTATAGGTATGCACAACCTCACCACAAATAGACTTTGTTTTTGAGGAAAATTCTCTCAGAGCATTAAATTCTGCATATGGTTCAAGATAGGACTTTTCACCGCAGAGGTCGAAAAGGCTTTTATAGTTAGACGCAATAGAGCCGTAGTCATTAAAGGTAACGCGAGTCGAAGAGATTTCAGAGAGAAGTCGTCTCTCTTCATTTGATTTCAAGCCTGGGTTACAGTTTTTAGATCGCCACTGAGCAGTTATATCGCCGCCCATAGATTCCCAACTTAAACGATCTTTTTCGTTCCAGTGACTTCGAGCAATACTATAAGCAATTTCCTTTTTCTTTAATAAGTCTTGGGTTTCATTGAACTCTGATATTCGGTTAGATATGTATGATTTTTTGTAATCTGGCACAGATTCACCGCACCCAGCGAGCATTAGTAAAACAATAAAGATCATAAGTCGCATAATAGAAGTCTCAATAACATTTTGTATTATCCCAATTACTCTTCAATCCCAGTTTCGCGCATGCGGGATGATTATAATCTGATTGAGAGTCGTTAACGCAAGTAGCGATACTGGCACAAATAATGAGTATTATTATCCAGCCAAATACGCTGCCATAATTTATCTCTTCATTTGCTTCTTGGAAAAACTCTATAAACTTATCCTTAAAGGGCATTTCGGAACGGGCTTCGTCATTTAATTTTGCTTGAATCCTGTTCACGTAAAGGGAGTAAGGCGTACATCGCTGGCAGTATTTATCTAGCAAGACCTTCTCCCCTGTATTTAGCAAATTATTTGATGTCAAAAACTCATGAATCTCTTTCCCCGTAGCGACATTTTTTGAAAGTTCATACAGATACTCAAACTTTATAAGGAGAACATGCCCATTAGAAGAGCCGTCATCAAAATCACGCACCTTCTTCAAATGATTGTCTTTGTACCCAAGTGCAAGACTAGTAATTTTTTCAACCATATTAACCTCAAAAGTATTCCCTTAAAGATTCTCAGTTTAAGTAGTACTAGAGTCAACAGCAATCTTCATAGGATAAATATGAAACGACTTATCGAATTATTAAGGACAGCGGGTCAACACCTATAATGCTAAATATAAGCATCACTATGCTAAAAGCGAGCAGTACACCCATGAAAAATAACACACCCTTTAAAATCGGCTCGAAATCATATGTGTCCATAAATGATGTCGAGAATTTACTCAGATTCACTTCCGGTTGGTAAGGCGTGGCTTTATCACTAAGATGGGCATATTCCAGAGCCGAATCGGCTGTATCAAATGGTCTGCCTGCACAGAGGTACTGGCCCAGCACATCATTTTTTTGAATATCATAGGCATCAACTAGCCATACTCGATATAGGTCATTGTCTAAACTTGCATCAGCCGGCCGGCGGGGCTTAGGTCGAGAGTTGCTGGTATTTTTAGGATGACCATTCCTTGGCAACAAGAGGACAATGATCCAGCCTAGAGGGCCGAGATAAGCACCTAACCAAAAGCCCATCGATCGGTTTTCTACCTGCTTCCCAAGTAAAGCTCCGATGCTGCCGGGGATGAGGCTAAAGACAAGGAACATTAGAGTGACAAACGGATAGGCCCATATATCAGTAAAATAGGAGCCCGTCGCATTAACATAATCTTCAAATGCAAGGGCGAAGAGAAAGCATAAAATTATTAAACCGATTGCCAGCGCAATAAACTTTATCACTACGTCTCCTTATTCTTGGTTTAATTGATCATCTCATACTAGTCAGGCTAATGTCTAAAATAGCTCATCACACTCAGCTAACCAGTCGTTAGTACCTTTGTAAGGGGTGTTATTAGTAAGTATAGGTACCCGTGTATCCTTTTTACCTTTGTCGTTAGAGTGCTTTTTTTGCCTCGGACATATAGATATCAGAACTAGGCTCTTTGAGGAGGGGTACCTCGATCTAGCCCTGATTTGACTGGATGGGGTATTCAGCTATTATTAGGGAAATAATAAGGCGAGGTCTTCTTTGACTGAGATATGTGTAGTCTGCAATAAAAAAATTGGCTTCTTTAGCTCACCTTATCCCGTAGAAATCGGGGGCGGGACAAAAGATATTCATTATCAATGTCTTGATAAATATTCTAATGCTCGAGAGAAGTACAGCGGCCCCTCCGACAAGGAGTTAGAGCGTAGAAAAGCCGAGAGAGAAAGTAAGATTGCCCCCCATACTCCAAATGAAGTGACTGAGGTTAATCATGGCGGGTCGAAGGGCTCCGAGCCGTCTATTATCCTTACATTATCAGCACTAGGTTGGTGTTTGTTTACGATGATGGGATTCGCTGGGATATTCTTTATCAGCCAAGATGGCGGTGGAATCATTGGTTTTTCAGTAATAATTGCAGGAGTTTTTCAGCTATCTATCTTCCTAGGCTTCTCAGCCATAATTGATCAGCTTTATAAGATTAATGTAAACACCTCTAAGCCTGATAAGGCCGACAGCTAATCACCAAAAAAGAGTCATTATGAAACGATTACTTTTAAGAATAGTATTAAAATAATAAAGATTAGGAGTTAGAACTATGGCACATTTCTTTTTTGTTTTTATTCACATAATTGCAATTATTCTTGGTGCTTGGATGCTTCTATTTTCTATACCGTTACATATTTTTTATGTGATGAACAAAAGCAATGCAAAAAAGATTTCTAAGGATATTAAAGAGCAGACTGAAATATTGAAACAACAGCAGGTCGCGCATGATACTCAAGAGGAAATGAAAAAATGTGAATTTTGTGCAGAATACATAAGACCTGAAGCAAAAATCTGTAGATATTGTGGAAACGAAACAAGTCTGATAACGGCCAATAATGATAAAAACGCTCAAAGTGACGCGACTAAAGTACCGTCGGTAGAATCTTCTTCAAATTCCAAGTTTCTCAAATCTTTAAATGTCTCAAAAGCTGAAGTGGAGGCCATTGCGCGCCTAGAGGCTGACGGATTTACCGTAAAAAAATATGCTATTGGCACGACCGCAGTTTACTGGAAGTGCGTAAATGATAGTTTAGTTTTTACGGCGCGAACAGTTGATGAACTTATCCTTTACTCTGAGCAATAAATCATGAAACGCTTACTTTTACTTATAGTAATATAGCTATTATGGTGGATAAACCAAGCACAAATTTTACAGAAGCGATTTTCTTATTCTCTCAAAAGAATAATATTGATCCTAGTATTTCCTACTGGCTGCCAGCGATTTTTCAACAAGGCGCAGAGGAGGCGGATATGTCTCCAGAAGACTTAGTAATGTTAGCTATTCATGGTGATGAAACTTTAGGTCAGCATCTTATTGGTATTGCCGAGGCGACGTCTCAATCGGAGAAAGGTAAAAAAGAGTGGGCGAAACTCGAGGAGAGAGAGAGAGTTTTTATAAAAAAATATGACATCATTGGTGACATCCATGGCCATGGTGGTGAGCTGGTTAAGCTACTAGTGCATCTAGGTTATAACAATTCAGCAGATGGTTATTATCATAAATCTAGAAAAGTTATTTTTCTGGGTGATTTTATAGATCGTGGTAAAGAATTGGTTCAACATAAGCAAGTATTAAAGATAGTAATGGATATGGTTAAAAATAAGAATGCGCTAGCAGTCATGGGCAATCATGAGTTCAATGCACTGGCATATCACACAAAGCATAATGGTCGTTATCTGAGACCCCACACAAAGAAGAATTCAGATCAACATAGAGCCTTCCTAAATGAGTTTCCAGGTGAATCAGAGGAAAAGTCGGCGATACTCGATTTCTTTTATACGCTGCCCTTATGGTTGGAGATAGATGGTCTTCGAGTCATTCACGCATGCTGGGATGACAAGAATATTAGTGTGATCAGGGCTTTGCTTCCCTCCATAAGGTTAGATAAAGAATCACTAATAGAGGCGTCAACCAAGGGTACGAAAACCTATCAGGCAATTGAAGTTCTGCTCAAAGGATTTGAATATGAACTACCGAAAGGCGTAAGTTTTCACGATCCCGGTGGAACGCAAAGAACCGCTGCACGCCTCCAGTGGTGGAAGCGAGATGCAACCCATTTAGGCGAGGTAGTATTGCCTAATGGTTTAAACATTGGTGCCGCCGCAAGTTTGCCTCTACCAAAAGACACCCCAGTATATGGCAAGAATGAACCACCATGTTTTGTTGGTCATTACTGGCTTAAAGGCGAACCAGCACCTTTAGCAGACAACGTAGCTTGCTTGGACTATTCTGTGGCTAAGCATGGAAAGCTTGTAGCCTATCGGTGGGATGGAGAGCAGGTGCTAGAGCAGAGTAAGTTTTCTTATGTAGTGACGCACTGAAGCCTATTTAGGCTTAGCCTTTTTAAAGTATATTAAATAAAATTTTGGGAAAAACTTATGAAACGACTAATTTTACTTACAACACTATTTTTATCGGCTTGTGATCTCTCAAATCAAGAAATAAATGGAACACTTACGCTGCAGGCTCCGGGCAAAACCATAGAGTTATCCTCCAATGATTGGGAAAAAGCGGGTGATCCCAATAACTTTGCAAAGAACTATTCTGAGAAGGAATCATCGTCGCTGCACGCGCATAAACGTACGGTCACCGTATTCTTGAACCCTATGTCAGGAGATCGACGAATTGGAGAAAAGTTGACGAGTACGGAGTATGTGGAAATGGGCATTTTTACTCCCGGACTTCTCACCATGAGAATTCGGATAGATAAGGGTGAATACTGGGTTATGTCACGAGATACCTATAAGCCGAAGGAGAAAATGATTAGCAATGCTCTAGATTCAACCGACTTTAGCGTTGCTTCATTGTCGATCAGTGAGAGCGAAAGGGACCTGTTGATGTCAGATTATCAGGCTGAAATTGATGAGACTCGTTTTTTGCTCAATTCAAAGTTTTAAGATATCAGAAACTAAGTCTATGGAACTGAGTTCATAGCCCTAGAGTCGACAACAATCTGCATAGGTGGTATCTCTCTCAAAGGCTCTGGCTGATTCTCGCCCCAGTTCTCTCTATCTCTGACCTTTAGGTAGTAAATCATAGCTGTGACATTACCTTCGGTAGCCTTCTCAAAGAGTGCATTAGAGACCTTATTTAACCCCTCAGCGCGTCCCTTTTTTATAGCATCCATAAACTCCTTATACTCGTTCTGTTTACCGTATAAGGTTGATTCAGCGATGCCTAGGCAATCACTTATCTGAGACACTGTAAGGCCACGAGAAGCCATTTCACGAGCTTGTTCGCATACTGAGTCAGTTGGTATCCATGCGGGTCTGCCAGTCATAGTTTTGTCCTGTAAGTATAATTAAAGCTAGGGCATTAAGGTCTCTAAATAAGCTTCAATCTCTTCTGCAGTCTTCCTAGTAGCATCCGCTGCTACAACACCGCTGATTAATGAGTCTCCAGTAAGGCCAAAACTATATCTAAGTATTAGAAGCCCATCAGTAAGAGCATCCTGTGTGCCGTTACCGTCAATATCAGCGTTAGGAATATTTATCCCACAGCCCTCTGGGTTAGCAAAACATGCAGCAGTTTGAGTTTCCCGTGCATTAGATAGCTGTTCACTAAGGGTTAAATCTCTTATATTAACGATAATGGTTCTGTTAGAAATTACTCCTTGATCATTCGTAACCCTCAGAGTTACGGAATAACTCCCAGCAGATGAAAAGATAAATTGCATATTTTCTAGAAATGAAACAAACCCACCTCCAAAATCAACTGTTAGTGCGAGAGAAGTAATATCCTCTAATGTCTCAGCAAAGAAAGTCAGTGGCGCCCCAGCTTTTGCCTCTCCAGTGAAGCTAAAATTAGTAATTGTCGGGCGGTTAGATACAAACTCATAAGCGCCTACATCTACTGAGCCGCCAATTTGGCGAGTCTGCCCCAAAGCATCATATTCATAAAGCATTTCAACATCGGCATCCCCCATATCAATTAATAGAGATTGCCCAGCAAGCTGATAATTACTGGCAGAAAAATCAATAAATCCAAAATCCTCCAAAGTTTTCGTATCTGCTAGACCGTCCCGGCTATTTTGAAAGTCACTAGGTAAATTGAAATAATTTGTAGATCCATTTACGAGAGGGCTCCATGCGCTATCATCAGGACCTTTCATCGTGACCTGAGTATTATAAAAAGCATTATTGCTAAATGTAATTGGAACGGTGCCCGAATTATTTAATGATGTTATATTCAAAACAACATCTGTATTAATAACTGTATTATTAATGAACGTAATACCTAATTCACGATATCTGTTGTGGTGCATAATTTTTGCGGTATCTTTGAATAAGTTTGACTCTAACCTCCATTCCCGTCCAAGCTGCCCAGAAATTGCAGTCTCAGATATGTTTTTAAATCGAGACCCCAAAATGCTTAGCTCTACCTGATATCCTGCATAAAGAACGTTTTTACATAAACTTACTGAAGTATTCAAAATACGAAAAGTACTGCCGTAATTAACCTTGCCAATACACCATGAAGTATCAGTCCCTGAAGGATAAGAAATATCAGAATTATCGATATAAACATTCTGCCCCCCATTTCCCGATAATGCAGCCACCACTACCGAATCTATAAATACGCTATCACTGATATGAATGTCTTTTCTGGACCCCGCAGTTCCTCCAGCATCGAAGGCAATGCCAATATTAGTGCCATGCAAACGAGAAGCTGTAATGTTGGCATATTGATAAGTACTCAGCGCTAGAGATAACATATCTTTAGCAACAATATCTTCTAATATTACGGGTGCATTTGATGAAATTAGCGAGCCATCCCCTGATGTAGATTCTACATTTAAGTTGCTGATTCGCACTGTTGGGCTATTTGTTACCAGAGTCGATTGAACCACCAAGGCATAATCTGAATTGATGACCAATCCAGAACTGTTATCTGACCCTGTAATGTGAATCTTATAAAGATCCGCCTTTTCCAAATAGATTCGCTCATTTATTGTCAGGATATTTCCTTTAACCAATATAGTGTCATCTTCAGCATTAGACTCAGCCAAAGATAGACTTTCTATTAATTCAGCAGCATTCGATACCTCAAAAGTAGCACTTTGGACAGGTGCTGAAAACCAAGCGGTGATCATAAAAAATATAGTGGGGTAACTTGTGAGCAGACCTATTCGCTTAACTTGAAATAACATAATTATGACCCCTAAAATGGTAAATATATAAAGGTGTACTCTTTGAGTAACAAGGTAACACTATAAATATGCTGTTTCCGATACTATTTAAGTATACAACGAGGTATAGAATAATCAATTTTAGCCACTCTCGATACTCTTTGAGTACCCACTAGTTACGCTTTGAGTAATAGGTGTTCTGATCGCTTTTCCAAACTAAACTTTCTGGGAGGTGTGGCTGTAGGTCTAATCTCTAAGTCCTTACCCTCGCATTCGTCGATTTGTTGCCATGTCATTGCATATAAAGCACACCTGCTATGTGGGTTCTGAAACTTCCCTTCTCGCGTTCTAATGATTAGGTTAGCTTTCATAAGTTCCTTCACAGCATCATTCAAAGTTGCGCTTCTCTTCCACCCCCGCGGCTTTAATGTGCCAAGAGCCGCCGTCAAATCTCCATTATTCTTCCCGTTATACTGGTGAACCAAATCAACTAGCAGAGCCTTAGATTTATAACTAAGCCCGATATAGTCTGAGCTAGTCAGTACGGCATGAGGAATCAGGATGAATCGACCGCTCTCGCGTCTATTTTTAGTCTTCTCTCTTCGCTTAGATGGATTCATGACAGAGAGGGTCGTTTGATAGTCTTTGAATAGGCATTTTTTGGACTTCCTGAGATTTTTCCCGCTGATAAGGACGAAATCTATGTAATGGGCAGGATTCCGACGAACAGGATGAAATAGACTCCTTAAAGCCCTTTTCTAAGTGTTCTGGATTGCAACCAACACACTCCGCGCATTTGGCCTTGACTGCATAGGCTCGGGACGTGGAATTATTAATAAATTGTTGAATAGGATTAGAATTTCTCATCTAGCGAACCTCTTGGCTGAGGCTGGTCATCTAGGTGAGTCAGGTCAGGCGCTACTTGTGTCTTCTCTTGGAGGCTCATCATATAGTCATAAATATCTGATGCCCACCAACCGACAGCCTGTCCACCTCTGACCATTTTCTGACCCTTGGGAAACTTGCCTTGGCTTATTAGGTCGTAAACATAGGACCGACTAAAGGGAATGATTTTGGAGACTTCTTTCCAGCGGAGTAAGCGGGGAATTTCGTTTATATCTTTCATTTTGTGCGCCTTTAAGTGCTTAAAAAACGCTAGCGTATCCGATAGTGTCTATTGGCAATCACAAGTCGCAATTACAAAAATGAGGGTAGTGACTGATGTTCTAGAAAGGGATGTCGCTCGAAATATGACCCGAGGATAAGGGCTTTTCATCAGAGTCTTCATATCGTTCTAAATGGTATTGGATGCCACTATCGGACATCTCCTCGTTTATAAACTCTAGAATGTTTTGAATCGCTGTCGTAGGGAATCTTCCCTTGTGGCCGTTAGATGTATTCAGAAGCATCTTGCTCAACAATGACACTTCCCTAACAAGTGCCATTTTAGGTTCGATCGAATTGACTAGAGGATACGGCTTGCGATCCTCAATATCTTGTAACTGGGGCATCCAGTTAATCGTTGCGCCTGATCTATGTATATTCTCGATAAGTCGACTAGCGGCTTTTGAAGTCCTTTGATCAGGGACAAGCAATTTTCCAAGGTTTGCGTCTAGAGCCTGTTGTCGCTTCTCACTCCACATATCCTCTCTTAAAGGATTGTCATACATCTCTATTGCTCCAGCGACTAATCTCAGCAGGCATACACGCAGTAGCCACTCATCATCATGTGAACCTTTTAGACTATCATGCAGATTAACCCTATCAACATTTTGGATAAAAAACGGGTAGGCTGGATGGCTACTTAATGCTGACTCAAAAGAACTATCTGTAAGACTCTTAATAGTACTCCAGTACCAATGCTCTTTTTGTTTAACATCAGGGTGTGTTTCAAGATAAGACCATTCTCCAATATACATAAGACATTCAGGGCGAGGCTTAACAGGCATATATCGTCCCGTATTAAAGAATTTACCATCTTTCTCTACCTTCTCGGCATAAGAGATTCCGCATCGATACTTACCGTTAATATCATATGAGGATACCTCCATCCAATCTGGACTATCCGAGACATAATCAGCCCTATCTTCTGACCTAAGATCATCTTGAGAATCATTAAAGCAACCACATTCCTTTTGCCAATAAATATTATCTATTGGTTGCTGAACGATACCTGCTTTTAATTTGGGGAGGATACGAGAGTCATGGGATGTCAAAAACTGTTTAAAGTCATTGTTAAAGCTACATGCAAGGGTCGTTAAATTGTCTTTGTTACTCGCGGTCATCTGTCGTACGCCATTTATTGGTGTCCTATAGAGTCTACTGGTACACACTAGGAGCGCCAAACGAAAGTTAATTTTTTTGAGGCGGGTATATAGATATTAGAAACGAGGTCTTTCGGGAGGGCAGAGATTTATTTATTTATTGATTAATTTAACTTACACTTTGAAAGTGTTAATCCAACTCACTGAAGGAGTTGTACCAATGATTCAACGGAACATTTTATTAATTATGGTGTTTACCCCCATATTCCTGCTGTTAGGGTGTGCTCCTGTGAATGAGCTTAGCGAGTTCAATTTTCCTGAAACTCAAGATACCCGCCATGAGAACCTACCATACAACAGAGCCCGTTTGGCCGCTTA
>Ga0209482_1001899_pt1 | contig 13586 bp, 15 predicted proteins | sample CoawatmetaG10DNA_FD_187512 | JGI IMG/M metagenome (GOLD analysis project Ga0209482, IMG submission 187512) | Marine microbial communities from the West Antarctic Peninsula - Coastal water metaG104-DNA (SPAdes) (version 2) | ecosystem: Environmental > Aquatic > Marine > Coastal ...
AAACGCTGGGCTTTTTTGCACCAAGTGTAATTACGTCAGGAAATTTTGGACTTTTTCTGCAACCTTCTCTGCCTCATCTTCAAGGTGGAGATGGTGAGAGCCTGGCATCTTGGTAATTTCCATCTGAGGTATCCAACTAAATAACTCACTCTGTTGGCGATCTGGCGAGAACGCACTACCTTCCGCCTGAATCAGTAACACTCTAGCCAAAATAGCCGTAAAAAAGCTCTCTAAATTATCTTTGGTAAACTTGACGTAAGAAGCTGCCTTTAACCGTTGGTCACTCGCCCAATAAAAACCTCTTGGACTTTCTGCAACACCGCGATTCGCAAGCAATGTCGCAGCCTGGACCTGCAAGGGAACAAACCCATTGACCCGAGCTTGCACTGTGTTTTGCAGCATTATCCGCTGACTGCGGCATAGGTACATAGCCATCAATAAGCACTGCATGCGAAATACGTTCAGGAAACGTACCCGCGATAAGACCGGAGATTATTGCCCCGCGAGAGTGACCAAGGAGAGCAAAGCGATCCCAACCCATATGATCTGCCACCGACATCACTTCGCCAATATCAATCCAAATATCATAACTCGAGTCTATCGATCGATGGCTACTTCTGCCATGACCTGCCAAATCTAACGCAATAACGTGAAGATTCTCCATAAAAGGCAGCATACGGTCAAACGTCGCCGCATTATCTAACCAGCCATGCAATGCAATCACTGGTATCGAGCCTGACCGGCCCCACTCTTTAGCTGTCAGCGTAAGGCCGTTCAACTCAAATGTTCGTTCTCTGATAAATTCAATTGGCATTTGGCATCCAGTTTAGTTGCCCTTCCTCTTGAGGGAAAGATCATGGGGAGTAATCCGCTTCAGTGCACATTACTCTAGGGTAAATAAGTAAAACGTTGGTCCTGTTATCACCATTTGACAGACAAGATACCCAAGACTATTTACATCGAATCCTCGGAAAGACCTTCACTGCTCTTTAGCGGTGAGCAGCATTAAATCATCAAACTGATTAATTTCAAGATTATTTTTGCTAAATCGCGGCAGTAGTGACAAATTAGTTACCAAACCATAGACCACTGACCACAACCTCGCTCGAGGATAGTGGCCTTTTAGGGCAAGTTGACCCTATAAAGAAACTCTAACGTTTACTACCGCTGAACGTTTCTAGAGAGAGGCATAAAGTACGCAGGATAATATTCATACAGGCCATACACACTAGTATTGGGGTCATTCCCAAAAACTATGTTGATGAACTAAGCCACTTTATTTCTTTTTTTTGTCTGGATCCGGCCCTTCAGTATCGTTTTTAGAGAGAGGTATAAAGTACGCAGGATAATATTCATACAGGCCATACACACTAGTATTGGGGTCATTCCCAAAAACTATGTTGATGAACTAAGCCACTTTATTTCTTTTTTTTGTCTGGATCCGGCCCTTCAGTATCTTCGCTTACTACAAAAGAGGGAATACTACTGTCGTCCTCACTGGCTATATCGGGATCAGTAGCATCATCAGTCTCACTATCGACCGACTGAGCTGTACGAGATGAGTAATCCTCAGAGGCATCTATATTGGGCCATTCGTCAAAAGGAAAGGGTTTTGCGTCGGTATTAAAGGTCAAAAATAATATACCCTGATAAATCCACTTGGCCAAACCTTGCCCCAAGTTCCGCAGATTATCGTTGTCATTACCGGTAATTAGTACCATCAAGAACTGTCCTACAACAACTATTCCTAATACCAGTCTACCCACTGCGATAAGTAGCCCAAAAAACACCATATAGGCTAATCTAATCCAGGTACTAGATCTCTTTACATGTATTCCGTCATTCGTCATTTGATTTCACCATAAAGTCCACATCCATATTTTGCTCAGAGAGCATCATCGTACTCAACGACTCTTTAATCGGTCGCTGCTCAAATAATGTAGCATATAAAGCAGACGCCAATGGCATATAAATCCCAAGTTGGTCCGCCTTTTCTTTGACCAACTTGGTAGTGTTAATACCCTCAGCGATCTGACCAACCTCTATGACCGCCTCCTCTAAGGTCTTTCCCTGGCCCAAGGATACGCCCACTCTAAAGTTTCTACTCAATGGTGATGTACAAGTAACATAGAGGTCGCCTATCCCGCCAAGCCCTAAAAAAGTCATTGGATTGGCACCCAACTCTCTTGCAAATCTGCTCATTTCAGCCAAACTTCTGGTCAACACAACGGCCTTCGTATTTTGCCCTCCACCAATAGCGTCAGTGATTCCCGACACAATGGCATAGATGTTTTTTAATGCGCCCGCTAACTCAACACCAAATCGATCATGATTGATATATACACGAAAATAAGAAGATGCCAATAACTGTTGAATCTGAGTACAGAAAGCATCGTTATCACTGGCAACAACTGTTGCAGTTATTTGAAAATTAGCTATTTCTTTGGCTAAGTTTGGACCACTAATAAGCCCCACTTCGTGATTAGGAAGCTCTTGGCGTAGGACTTCACTAGGTAGTAAAAAGGTATCACTCTCAACACCTTTTGCCGTACTTATTACCAAGGTATTCTTTGGCAGCCACTGACTCACTTTTTTCGCGAGCAGCCTAAATGCGCTACTTGGTACAGCGAAAAACACACTCTTACAGTTTTTAACAGCATCTTCTAAATCGGTACTAATTATGATACTAGGATGCAACTTATACCCTGGTAGAGATAAGCTGAGTTTTCACCCGAAGAAATAATCTGACTAGCCACAATCTCGCTGCGAAGCCAGAGCGTTACTGGATAACCATTATTCGCAACAATATTGGCAATGACAGTACCAAAGCTTCCACCACCAAGAACCGCAACCTTATATTTTTTAGAATTCGTCACGCTTACCTCTGCACAAAACATTCCCCAAACCACATTATAGTTACTGCTTTTTCTGGTGTCAGCCGTAAAAAAAATCTAAGCGCCAACATGGGCACTTAGATAATCAGCTTACATACTTATCCAAACATAAGTTTGTTAAGTTCCTGCACAAACTTAGCAGGATTTTCCAATGGCCGCCCGGCAGATAAAGCCGCTTGATCAAAGAGAACTCCCGCAAGCCTAGCAGCAATCTCATCATCACTCTCTGCACTTAGCTTAGATAACAATGGATGCGCCATATTCACTTCAAGTATTGGCTTTGATTCCGGCACAGCAAGTTCCTGCACAAACTTAGCAGGATTTTCCAATGGCCGCCCGGCAGATAGAGCCGCTTGATCAAAGAGAACTCCCGCAAGCCTAGCAGCAATCTCATCATCACTCTCTGCACTTAGCTTAGATAACAATGGATGCGCCATATTCACTTCAAGTATTGGCTTTGATTCCGGCACAGCTTGCCCCGCGGCCTCCATAATTTTGCGCATTTGCTCGCCCATATCGTTATCACCCACCACTAAACACGCAGGTGAGTCTGTCAAGCGACTAGTCACACGTACTTGCTGTACTCGATCTTCCAGTAACGAACTTATCCGCGTAACAATTTCTTTGTGCTCATCGTTATCCAGCGTAGACTTATTGTCATCCGAGTCTAATGGCTCCCCGGTGATTTTACTCAGATCAAGCTCACCACGGGCCACATCTTGAAAAGACTTACCATCGAACTCTGTTAAATAACCCATCATCCATTCATCCACACGATCTGACATCAACAGAACCTCTACTCCATGCTTGCGAAACACTTCTAGATAAGGACTGTCGTTGATTACAGAATAGCTATCACCGGTGACATAATAGATTTTGTCCTGCCCTTCTTTCATCCGCTCAATGTAGCTAGCTAGACTTACAGTGGGGACAGCGCCGTCAACCGATGAACTTGCAAAGCGAAACAGCTTTGCTATTTTCTCACGGTTAGTGTGGTCTTCACTCGGCCCCTCTTTTAAAACAGCACCAAATTGAGACCAGAAAGTAGCATACTTCTCGGGCTCACTAGTCGCCATCTTAGCTAGCATATCCAAGGTTCGCTTAGTCAATGCTGCTCGAATACTATCGACCATGGGAGTTTTCTGAAGTATTTCTCGAGACACGTTCAATGGAAGATCAGCACTGTCCAGAACGCCCTTTACAAAACGCAGATACATCGGCATAAACTGTTCGGCGTCATCCATAATGAACGTGCGCTTTATGTATAATTTAATACCTCTGACAGCTTCACGCTGATATAGATCCATGGGTGCCATACCAGGAATATATAGCAAGCTTGTATATTCTTGTTTCCCTTCTACACGGTTATGGCTCCAAGCAAGTGGCTCTGCAAAGTCACTGGAAACATGGCGATAGAATTCTTTATAATCATCATCACTCACGTCACTTCTTGATCTTGTCCATAACGCTTTTGCATCATTTACTGCCTGCCATTCGGGCGCAGTAATAACAGTTTCATCCGCTTCGACGTCTTGCTCAGTGCCAGGCATCGCAGGCATATCTTGCTTTAGCATTTCAACAGGTATTGCTATGTGATCAGAATACTTTTTAACAATACTGCGCAAACGCCAATCATTACCAAATTCAGATTCATCTGCCTTTAGGTGCATGGTAATGGTAGTGCCACGCTCAGTTCGTTCAATTGCCTCTATCTGATAGTCAGCCTCACCACTGCAACTCCAACGCACTGCTTCAGACGGCTTGGCGCCCGCGCGGCGTGTCTCAACAACTACGTTGTCCGCAACAATAAACGATGAATAAAAACCCACTCCAAACTGCCCGATTAGCTGTGAGTCTTGCTTTTGGTCTCCCGTTAAATTCTTCATGAAGTCCGCAGTTCCCGACCGAGCGATAGTTCCCAAATTAGCGATCACTTCGTCTCGTGACATACCAATGCCATTATCAGTAATAGTGATAGTCTTAGACTCTTCATCAACGCCAATACGAATACGGAGGTCACCATCATCTTCATACAAAGACGGATTTTCTAGTGCTTCAAATCTCAACTTGTCAGTAGCATCTGATGCATTAGAAATTAGCTCTCTAAGGAAGATCTCTTTATTTGAGTACAGAGAATGGATCATGAGATGCAATAGTTGTTTAGCTTCAGTTTGGAAGCCTAACGTCTCGGCACCGTTTTTTGCTTTAGCGGTCATTGTTGGTTTATCTCCTAATGGTTACAACTGAGTTATTGGTCGACATATAAATGCCTTTCTAGCTACAAAAATGGGGGCATAACCAGAAATTTCAAGGTGCTGGATACTTTATGGAAGTAAAAAATGACATCGCGCAGTGGCGATAGGTTTTGACACATCATCCTGCCATGCTGTGGTAGCAACATTCACTACCCTTTTACCCTGACGCAGCAAGCTGCAGGATGCATAAATAGTTTTGTAGCGACCAGGTCTTAAATAGTCCAGAGAGAAATCTACCACCTTAGGTATACTAGTAACATCGAGAAAATAGAGTAGCTCTATAGACGCTGAGAGTTCAAGAAACCCCCCTATTACACCACCATGAATAGCCGGCAACGACGGGTTACCGATGTTAGAGGGGCGGCGCTCCAGCCAGTACATTACCCCGCTCTCATCTATTTTAGCTTGAGCACCAATAAAACTACTGTAAGGGATCAGGTCTAGAATTTTTTGAGGATTAGCCTCTGATCTAGCCAAGATCAAAGTAGATTTCAGTTCATGGTCAATCATTTACCACCTGCCTGACCGTCAACTTTTTTGCCTAAAACAAAACGACGAAAATTTCTTCGTACCGTGTTTCTGAGCGAAATGCTTGGAGTTTCCACTTTCATAAAGGTAGCTACGCAATGGGCTATTGGGTTTTCTGGATCATCTTGCCAGGCAGAGCCACGACAAAAAATCACACTTGAGGTATCACGATAAACTTTAGCAGAGACGTAAATTGGCTTATTAGGTTCTGCCGGGTGCATGTAGTCAAGGCGGAGATCCATAGTGGGGGTGACTGCATTACTAGCTAGCATTGTAATCGCGGCAGAGCCACAACAAGTATCAAGAAGACTAACAATTACGCCCCCATGAACAACCCCCGTTACCGGATTACCCGCCAGCTCAGGCCTGTATGGAAAAGTCATCTCCACCTCACCCAGACTTATCTTGGTCAATTCAAAGCCAAGAGCTGCGCCATGACCCGTGCGCTCCATCGCCAGTTTGAGCATCGGCTTAAATATAGCGAACTTTAGATTCACCACGAATACCTCTTGATTAAGCTAGCCTGTCCTCAGCAACAAAGTATGTTGGGTCTTCGATCACATTAACCTCGACTAGGCTCCCTGCGTTGGTCAATAACGTGCGGCATTCTTGACTCAGATGGACCAAATGTAGAGTTTTTCCGGCATTCTCATACCGCTCGGCTAAGGTATCGATAGCGTCCAATCCGGAGTGATCGGCCACCCTTGAACGGGCAAAATCTATAATGACATCGTCATTGTCCTGCTTGGGATCAAAACGCTCTAAAAAAGAAGTTACAGAACCAAAAAACAAAGGCCCTGTCACCGCATACACGGTGGATCCTTTGTGATCTTCTCTAGAATCTATACGGATGTATTTGGCGTGTTCCCATGCAAATACTAGCGCCGATACAATCACTCCAACACAAACCGCTACCGCCAAATCTGTCGCTACTGTGACACCAGACACCAATACCAAAATCAACGCATCACTGCGCGGGACCTTGCCAACAATCCTGAAACTTGACCATTCAAAAGTACCAATCACGACAATGAACATCACACCAATTAATGCAGCCAACGGAATTTGCTCAATTACCGATGAGCCGACCAAAATGAATAACAATAAAAATACTGCAGCACTGATTCCGGATAGTCGCCCTCGACCGCCAGAATTAACATTAATCATACTTTGCCCAATCATCGCACAACCGCCCATGCCACCGAAGAATCCAGTCATCGTATTAGCAATACCCTGACCGATACATTCTTTGTTGCCGCGCCCACGGGTCTCGGTGATCTCATCAATAAGACGTAATGTTAACAGCGACTCAATCAAGCCAATCGCGGCCAGGATGATCGCATACGGTAAAATTATCCACAGTGTTTCTAAGTTAAAGGGTACTTCAGGGACATGAAAAGTGGGTAAACCACCACTGATAGAGGCGATATCTCCCACCACTTTGGTATTTAAATCTAGACCTAACACCAAGCCGGTTACCACCGCAATGGCAACCAGGGAGGATGGTAATACCTTAGTAAATCTCGGTAATAAATGAATGATCAGCATAGTGACCAGAACCAGACTTACTAACATATAGAGCTCTTCACCCTTTAACCAGGCTACATCGACGATAGAGTCCTGCATGAAAGTACCCGCTAGCCAGCCTGGCTGGCCGGCTTCACCGAACTGGCCTAACTGGGCCAGAAAAATAACAATAGCCAAGCCATTAACAAACCCTAGCATCACTGGGTATGGAACCATTCGGATAAATTTACCAAGCTTAAATACGCCAGCTGTAATCTGCAGTAACCCCATCAGCACAACGGTCATAAACAAATACTCGACACCATGATCGGCCACTAGCGCAACCATGACCACAGCCAGGGCTCCGGTAGCACCACTAATCATACCTGGGCGACCGCCAATGCAAGCAGTGATTAGGCCAACCATAAAGGCTGCATACAGTCCTACCAGCGGATCAACACCAGCCACAAAAGCAAAAGCAACTGCTTCTGGAACCAACGCAAGTGCGACTGTTAATCCTGATAGTAAATCATTTTTAAAGGATGCTACCTTACTGAATTGAAGCTCAAACATTCATTTGTTTCTCTTAATAATTTATCGTGACGTTAAAAAAATAGACCTAGTTGGTACGGCTTCGACTGGATCCTCTATTAGAGTTTCCCCCCGACGGCCTTTTGCGTCCTGCTCCTGGTGTTTCGGTCTTTCGACTTTTGGCATAGGGTGAAGGCGGCTGTCCGGATGGTCTATCCGCACTAGAATCTCTTTCTTGGCGTGATGACGCTTCACCCGGCTGCCGAGGTCTGTCCGTTTGATGTCGCCCACCACTCTTAGCTTTATTCCCAGGTTGTGGACCCTGACCAAATGTCGAACGCTCTTTGGTCTTGGTCGAATTATTAGTATGACGAGAATTGTTGCTTGAGTTAGTTTCACTTTTCAGTGCTCTACGTGGCTTATTCGCTCGCACTGGATGATTTAAGGTGGTCGTTTTAACTGTCTGATCTGGCTCAAAACCTTCTACTTCTTCCCGCGGTAATACTCTCTTAATTAGTCGTTCAATACAATACTCTCTTAATTAGTCGTTCAATACCCGACAATAAGTCGACCTCGTCCGCACTCACTAGTGAAATGGCGACGCCCGTCTGCCCTGCTCGGCCAGTTCTACCTATGCGATGAACATAATCTTCAGACACATTCGGCAAATCAAAGTTAACTACCTGCGGTAGTTGTTCAATATCCAAGCCTCTGGCAGCAATATCTGTCGCGACTAAAATACGTGTCTCCCCTGCCTTAAATTCGGCTAGAGCTCGAGTACGCGCACCTTGGCTTTTGTTGCCATGAATCGCTGCAGCAACAATGCCCTCAGACTCGAGATGCTTGGTTAATTTGTTAGCCCCATGTTTAGTCTTCGTAAACACCAAAGCCTGTCTCCAATCCCCATCTTTGATGAGCTTGGTCAATAAAGGCGCCTTTTGCTTTTTATCTACCGTATAAACTGATTGCGTAACAGTCGGAGCCGCGGCATTGCGCGGGCTCACGGAAATTTCGACAGGATTACGCACTAAGCCTTTCGCTAACTGTCGAATATCGTCACTAAAAGTTGCCGAAAACAGCAGGTTCTGACGACGTTTTGGCAACAACATAATAATGCGGGTAATGTCACGGATAAAACCCATATCAAGCATCCGGTCTGCTTCATCCAAAACCAAGACCTCTAAATGGTCAAACTTGACCGCATTTTGGCTGTGCAGATCCATTAAACGACCTGGCGTAGCAACAAGAATGTCCACGCCTCGGCGTAATTTCAACATTTGTGGGTTAATCTTCACACCACCAAAGACTACTGCTGAGCTAAGAGACATGTGTTTGCCATAATCTTTAACACTTTCACCTACCTGAGCGGCTAGTTCTCTTGTCGGCGTTAAAATTAGTGCGCGTGCTTGATTAGCTTGCGCCGGACGGCCTGTTGATAGCCGCTGTAAAATTGGCAGAGTAAACCCTGCTGTTTTACCCGTACCCGTCTGAGCGGCAGCCATAACATCGCGGCCCTCCAGAACAGCAGGGATAGCTTTTTCTTGTATCGGTGATGGTGTCTCGTAGCCTTTACCGGCAATAGCTTTCAATAAAGGCGCAGATAAGCCCAGATCAGTGAATTTCATAGTCGTGTCTTTTAGTTTGCCGCGTACCTAGGACCTGGGTAGCTGCTTTTAATAGGAATTCTAGGAAGGCCCCTTGAATGGCGCGCACCATACAGACTTTAGATGCTAAAAGCTACTGACTCTATCTCAACAACGTAATGACATCAGCCAATCGCAATAACTCGATAGGCTTCTATGACCCGAGGTGGTGCTTGAACCAATTCAACCAAAACACCTTCCGCACTCTTTGGAAATTCACTATTAGCTTTCGGATGGACAAAACACACATCGTAACCGGCAGCACCAACTCGAATACCGCCGGGCGTGAAACGTACGCCATTACCGGTTAACCACTCTACAGCAGCAGCTAGATCATCAACCCACAAACCAACATGATTAAGCGCAGGACTATCAACCCGCGGCTTTTTACTGGTATCTAATGGCTGCATTAGATCTACTTCCACCGCCAAATCACCTACCCCTAAAACGCAGATATCCTCATCGACATTTTCTGATTCACTGACAAAGGTGTCTTTGTACTCTAATCCTAGTAAGTCGACCCAAAAACCGCGCAGCCTTTGTTTGTCGGGGCCACCAACGGCAATCTGCTGAATACCTAACACTGAAAACGGTCGTTTACCGTTCATGCCGAACTCCTTTTAAATGAAAGAACACCCTCTAAGACTATTAAGGCCCAAAGCAGGCTTCAAACTTATCTATAAAACTATTCAGTTGATCTCCAGGTAGGTCATTAATTCCCGCAGCGGCTTCGCGGCCGCCACCTGTAGCAAACTGACTACAGAGCTTACTCGCCCCTTGTTTATTGAGCAACGGCGCTCTTACACTCACCAGATAACTGCCCGATGACTTTTCTGTCATTACAGCATGAGCTCGTCCGGGATGCTGATTAGTTAAATCATTGCTAAAAACCCCACTGACCCTTCGCGCCCAGGGCTGATTAGGCAGCATATAAATGGCAGTGGACGTGCTCACGCGCAAAGGTTTTAGCGATGTAACAGCTGCAAAATCCTGCTTATACCCAGCCTCAAGCTTCTCAAAATGCTCGCGACTGTCAGTAATAAAATCTAATGGATCATCGTAACCGACAACTAATTGATATAATTCCTTTGGCGTAAAATGTAAATCGCTGAGATCTGCCCCATAGCCATTGTAATTCATATAGATGCCCAGCTTTTCTAGCAAAACAACCTGATCGGATGAAATACTGCTGCTGCTGAGCATTTCATGCGCGACGTTTTTTAAATTATCGCCAAAGGTCCCTACAACACCCCAACCTAATCGAGCACCACGGAGATAGTTATTCACTAACAAACTGGTAGAAATATCTGATGATTCATTAATCAGCGACATTAGTGAAGCTGATACGGGTACTTTTCCTGCAGCATGGTGATCAACATAAAAAATATTAGCTCCCTTGGACGAAGCTGATACGGGTACTTTTCCTGCAGCGTGGTGATCAACATAAAAAATATTGGCTCCCTTGGACAGTAGCCTGACCAGATCTGACTGGTTCTTCTCCATAGATATATCAAGCACAGTGATGCGATCGCCATCAACAGCATCCACCTGCTTTAATAGGGAAATATCGCGCTTAACTCCGGTTACAAGTATGGCATCACGTGGCTCTAATTGGCGTAGCTGAACTAGCGCGCAAATACCATCAGCGTCTCCATTAAACACATCATAGTCAGCCATTGGCGTTAAGCATCCTCAATTTGGTAAAAATCCATGAGAACTTTTGCCACCTCTGGACGTGAAAACTCTTTGGGTGGCGCAACACCGTTGCTTAGCATTTCACGAACCCTAGTTCCCGACAGCAAGACAAAGTCATCTGCAGTGTGCTCAACGACCTCGTTCATCATCACCACGCGACCAAGTTTTTTTGAGAACGCTGTATGATCCGCACTAAATATTTCAATATCCAGAGCACCCTCGGGCACTCGTTGTAAAAATATCTCTTGTGCTTCAAAGGCACCATAATAGTCGCCAACTCCGGCATGGTCTCTGCCCACAATGAGGTGAGTAGCTCCCATGTTCTGCCTAAAAATAGCATGTAAAATAGCTTCGCGTGGGCCAGCATAGAGCATGTCAAAACCGTACCCCGTCACCATCACTGAGTTTTCTGGAAAGTAACTATCAACCATTACTCTAATACACTCATCTCTAACCGACGCAGGAATATCACCGGACTTAAGCTTACCAAGAAGCATATGAACCACTAACCCATCGGCACTCAGGCGTTCCATCGCCATGCGACAAAGTTCTTCATGAGCTCGATGCATAGGATTTCGAGTTTGGAACGCAACGACTGTCTGCCAACCTCGCTGGCTAATTTCACTACGAATCTGACCGGCAGTACGAAACGTGTCGGGAAAATCTGCTTGGAAATAACTGAGGCTCAGCACCTGTACTTCCCCCGCAATTAGGTACTTCCCCAAGGCATTAAAGGTTGCTACACCGGGATGATCAGAATCATTGGTACCAAATATCTCTCCTGACATAATGCGCAGTTGCTCATCGGAAATCTCCTCGACCGATGAAACATCCATAGTCGCCATGATTTGATGACCATCAACATTTGGATCTAACAATGCAATTCTTGAGCCCGGAGAAAAGGATGGTTTTTGATTAATCACATTAATAATAGGTACTGGCCAAAAGAGACCGTCTGTTGTGTGCAAACTTTTACAGACACTCATAGCATCTAATAGGTTCATAAACCCTGTTAAGGGATTAAAGTACCCTGCACCTAACATCACCAAGTTAGCGGCCGCTGCAGAATTAATATTTAAACAGGGTAGCTTACTAGCATCTTCAATCGCTTGATTTCGGTCATTAACATCCTCCACAAATAGAGAATTGAGGGCATTTGACCCATGAGGTTTAATCAACAATTAGTCTCCAAGAGGGATTTATTAAAAAGTGACATCTACAGTATCTTAGCCTTCCCAGTTATGACAGTACATTGAGATTTTGGAGATATTGCATAATGTAATTGACTTCATCATTCAAGCTCATTTTATCTGACACTAGGTGAATCTCAGCATTCACCGGGGCTTCATAAGGATCATCTATACCAGTAAAGTTCTTAATTTCACCGGCTCGTGCTTTTTTATACAGTCCCTTGGGATCGCGCTTCTCTGCCGACGCTAAATCACAATCGACAAATATCTCAACAAACGCTAAACCCATTTCTTGATGAATGCGCCGTACTTGATCCCGATCCGCTCTATAGGGGCTTATAAAGCTCGCCAATGTGATAACGCCGGCCTCATTAAAAAGCTTTGCAATCTCACCGATACGCCTAATATTTTCTGCTCGATCGGCCGCGGAAAAACCTAAATTCTTATTAATTCCCAACCTTATATTGTCACCATCCAATCGGTAACTCAGCTTACTTTGCGCCATTAACGCACTTTCAAGTGCGACAGCAATGGTACTTTTACCACTACCTGACAGACCGGTAAACCACAGGGTTGCTCCGCGCTGACCAAGTAATGATCTACGATCAGTACTCGATACCTCGCCCTTATGCCATGTCACGTTAGTTGCTTTTTGATTAACCATTTAAAAGGCCCAGACCCACTATTAAATTTAAGTTAGTATCATAGAGTGATTAGGGGTATTTTTACAAATATTGGACTACCTCAATACTAATAAAAGCGCTTTATGACAGGCCAAGACTGTATTTTAATGATGCGAAATGTTGAGCATTTATTAGATTTTTTTAGGATAGCGGTCTTAAAACTCCGTACTGGCGGGCACAACTGGTTGTTTCAAAGACACAAAGCAGAGGCATTAACACGAGTCATGAGTGGATCAAGCAACTCTTACCGTTCGCTGACAATTCTAATAAGACTTTTATTTTCCAGCCCTTCGCCTCGGTATGTAATATGGATACTCATTAACTGGTTTCCTTTTACAAATTGTAACGATATAGCGTCGGCGTATTTTTGGGACGTATATAGCGTCGGCGTATTTTTGGGACGTTAGCGCCCAACCACGAGAGGGAAGCGCTTTTAAATAAAAATCTAAGTTTTCTACTGGGCTTCGTTCAGAAAATGCAATGATATTCAGACCGCCATTCTCATCAGGTTTGCTAGCCGAGTCAGTTTGAACCTCTGCATCGTCTGGGAGTATAACTTCAGCTTGGAATGTTGGGAAATTGACAGATTGACGTGTCTGCCCGCGATCGCCCATTTGCGTGCAGGCGGCGGTTAAAGTAATCGATATAATGCCTATTAGAC
>Ga0209482_1001901_pt1 | contig 13563 bp, 12 predicted proteins | sample CoawatmetaG10DNA_FD_187512 | JGI IMG/M metagenome (GOLD analysis project Ga0209482, IMG submission 187512) | Marine microbial communities from the West Antarctic Peninsula - Coastal water metaG104-DNA (SPAdes) (version 2) | ecosystem: Environmental > Aquatic > Marine > Coastal ...
CACCTAGCGACAGCAGCAATTTTATATCTATCGAACCATCCATTTAACACACCTCACCTGTGCATCTGTTCATCCAGATTAAGTATCCTGAGATCGAGCAAATTACAGCTAACCCAGTTAAAATCGTAATATTTTTTAGCCAAGCAAAAACCGTGTCGAAAAATTCAGCGTCTCGTTTTTTCTTTAAAATTCTGTTTTTCTTGGCTAACGCAATTTTGTCTTCACGGGCTTTTAAAATAATGTCCCAAGTCGTATGCTCACCGGGGGATGTGGGCCACTTTTTGTTTATCTCATAGGCTAGATTATCGAGGGCAATCTGGTGTGATTTTTCAGCCAACACTTCGTCCATCACGCTTGATATGCTAGTGTCGTCCTGACCGTCTTCGCCTGTGCGTTGACGCAAAACCTTTTGCTGTTGTGTTTCTACTGGCTTCTTCTGATCTCTTTGGCTCAGTAGATTATCGATAGACGAGCCAATATCTTTTAAATTTTCGGCGTGTTCCAGCCCCGCTTTAACTAACGCAATAGCTGTTAACGTTGCCGAAATTGGTTCCATTTTTTTGCCTAATAAATGTTTTGATTACTTCAACTTGCGGCTTAATCGACCCGGCAACTCAGATTTTACTAGCACCTCTTTATCTATGAGATGTTGAAGCAAAACAGCGGTGTCATCTCTTGAGAGTTTACTGTCCTGATGCTTTGCTTTAGCCGCTTCTAATTCTTCTTGAGTATGTTTCATATTCTACTCCTATTTGCTTATATAAATTCTAGCGTTGCGCGAATTTCCTGATGATGGCGCACTGATTCTGACCTTGTTCGTTGCTGGCATCTCAATTATATACTGGTCTGTTTCATCTCTGTTAATTACGTTACCATCGTAATTAAATACGACTTTATCAATCGCGGGGCTTGCGCTTGTGCTAGTTGATTTCAATGTAATCGCCAAGGAAAGCTGAGTGCCGAAAGAGGGTAAATTAGCATCAGAAATACCCGCAAATTCTGTACCCGACATTTGATTATTTGACACGGCACTGGCTTGCTGGATTGCGGCTTTAGCTTCATTAGTCGTCGCCGCAGACCAAGTCTCTGATCCGTAGGTTACATTCGTGTTTATAAACCAAACCGTGTTTGTGCCTCCATGTACGCTGTTCAGACTTGAAGCAATTTTACGTACTGCCGATTGTCCACTCTTTATAATGCCAAATGTTCCACCTGTAATTTCTTGTGCAGATGGTGTTGAATTAGTGGAAAATGCATATAATGCGGTTTGTCCATTCAGTGACTGAGTTACAACATTAGAATTCCAGTCCGAATAGAACGTAGAATCAACAGAGTCGCTACCTGAAATTGCAGTAACGAATTGATTAGTGACGTAAAGAGGGACTTCATTTGTAATGACGTTTATGTGAATAGTTCCTCCGTTTTCAACCGTTGTTTTAGTCATCACTTCAGTTGGAGATACAGTGCAACTCATTAAGCTTCCGGCCCATCTATTGTCTAAAGTAACGCTAGTCCCTGCCGATATTGAAGTGCCATCTACTGTGAGTAGTGTACCCATAAGTCCTTCTCCGTTTGGGTACAAACCGTTATCTTCAGCTATTATTGCTGTTGTGTCCGTCAGTCGTGACAAGTCGAAAGAGTCGCCAGTGCGGGTACTTAATTGGATTTTAGACCCAGAGCTGACAGTTGTTCCGGAAACGGTTAAAACTATTGCAGAGTGTCTGTATGAATTAGTCGAGTCTCGGAAGATGAGTAAGTGTGTAGTTGCCGTGAGGGCGACAATGTGAGGGTAATCAGTCCAAAGATTTACACCCCAATTATGTACCGATCCCTTTGTAAGCGTACTTCCGTTTAAAGTTAAAACTATTGCCGAAGAATGTGTGTTGTTTTGATTGTATATTGCCACAGCTTTTGTCGATGATATTTTAGATAACCCCGGATTAGCACCGGACGTTCCTTCAACTTGCAGAACTGATCCGATTGACAGCGAAGTCCCGTTTATTGTTATGCAGAGAGCGCGGACATAACCTGTGTACGAGTACAAGAAAATAACTTTTGTAGACGACATAGCGAGAACTTGTGCGGGTTCGTAGACAAGACCATTATTCGCTGAATGAGTTGTGATTATTCCCCCTTTTGACAAGCTTGTGCCGCTCGCGGTTAATAACACAGCCCTCATTAAGTTCGCCCTTCTATAGCTCACTAAGACTTGAGTCGAAGACGTAGCAGTAGCGCACACTGATGTAATCGGGTAAGGGGATGTGTCGTCAAATTTAAATGACGCGCCAAATGCCAAGTTCCCGCTGATGTACGTGATGACACGGGCCTTGGCGGCTGTATTTCCTTCTGAGTAGATCACAACGTAATGAGTCGCAGAAAGTTGAACTATATCAGAGTAATCTCCTCTGTAATCTTGGCTAAAACTGTCGTGATCGTTCAGAGCCATTCCGCTTTGAGTTGCATTACTCAAAGAAAACTCACCGCCGACAAATTCACCGCTGAATAATTTCCAATCCCCAGCCGCGATTGCGTCAGTGTTACTAAATGTCGTTGTAATTACAGCGGTAGCCACCGCATTTGAAACAGAAATAATACGTGCTTCGCCATTTTCTGATGCTGAAGCGTTGACGATCCTTTTCCCGATATCTGTACTCGCCCAATTTCCAGAGCCTAAAGTGAATGCAATGCTTGCACCGCTTGTTGCGGCTGGGGTTAAAGTTTGAGAGTACGCAGAGTTAACGAGATTCCATCCGAGTTCGTTTGTGACAATATCCCAAATGTTGTTCGTTTTATTGGAATCTGGGATTTCTTCCCAGACAGATACATCTGCTTTACCAATAGCAGAAGCCACTGGATTTAATGTCACAGTCTCAACCGCACTATCTGCCCACGACGATACGTTTTTAAATCCTAATTGTGGGTCAGTATTAATGCCAGTTAAGCTGCTGCCATTGCCATCTGGAGCTAAAACATTAGTTCCAATTGCTACGCCTAGATTTGACCTTGCTGTAGATACATTAGATAAATCTGAAAGATTGTTGCCAATCGCTAACGCGCCAATCGTTGCGGGTTTTGCATCCACGTAGGCTTTTATTGATGCTTGAGAAGCTAATTTTGTGGCTGAATTTGATGCTAAATTATTTTCGTTTAAAAATGCAGAACCGCTAACCGATGTGTCCAAAACAGCAGAGGTTAAAGTTTTTTGCGTAAGAGTTTCAGACCCCGCCAACGAAGCTAAATTTGCATTTGAAACCGCCGTGTTAAATTCAGCAAGAGTGCCTGTCACAGTATTCGCGTTTAAGTTCAAACTCTTATTGCTTAGGGTCTCTGTTGCAGACTTTAATGCATCGGCGTAAGCTTTAATAGATTGTTGAGAAGCTAATTTGCTGGCGCTATTTGATGCTAGATTGTCCTCATCTAAAAATGCTGTACCAGATACGCTGGTATTAAGTATGGGTGAAACTAAAGTTTTATTCGTTAGTGTCTCCGCTCCTGTTTGAGTAGCTGGAATTTGCGCCGTGGGGCTGATTAACTGGAAATTGCCCGCTGTAGCTTCGTATGCAATAATATACAGGCCACCAGCCACCAAGTCACCAGCAACTAACGCAACTGTTTTAAATTTCTTTATGTCTTTAGCGCCAATCGAATCGACATTAATTGTCACTGGGCCTGAATTAGTCACCCCCTGCTCAAAAGCAAACAACGTACCTTGAGCGTATGCACTTAACGACAACCCCGTGGTCAAAGTGGTTGTATTAGTGCCTGATGATATTTTGGCTCCACTTAAAAGATTACGCCAATCAGCCACTTGTTTCATTAGCTCACGGCTGGAATTATTTACCGTCGAAGGAAGCTGATTCTCAGCCCAGTTAATAGGTGTACCAGCGTCATCATTATCCGCTGCTGTTGTTGACCAGTTATATAGGTTTGCCATGTTATTTGCGTCCTGTGTTTAGTAGATAATCGCTTGATGGTTGACCGGGGTAAGATAATATAGGATTGGTTACAACCGCCGCCTTCGGTGCTGCCTTGCCGATGGTGCTTACTATAGCCTCAATTTTAGGGCTTGGCTGTACTTTAAGTATTTTTCTGAACATCTCCAAAGCTTCGCCGCCCTGCGGCCCTGTTAATGCTTCCGCAATATTCATATAAAGTTCGTTGCTGACTGCTTGTTTTTCTGCTGGTGTCCGTTCTGCCACAGCAGCCCATAAGCTCTTTATAGAACCTTTTAACTCGCCTGTTCTGAACTGCTCTTGCACGCCGCCTTTTTCAAGGGCTTCTGACGCTCTGTCAGCGACAACCCTGCGGCCTGTGTCTGACCCTCTTGCAACGGCTGCTTTTAGTTCAAAGGCTGGCATTGATTCATCTAGCTGCTTAAATATGGCTTCGGCTGCATCGTCGCCTGCAATCATCCTGATTTTGTCTTTCGTCGCCTGACTTGATAGAAGCTGCAATAAATCACGCGCTTGGCGTTGGTCGATGTTTGGGTCTGACATTACAGCTTTGACGTTGGCTAGGCGCTCATCAATGAACGAGCGGAACCCCGCACCGATAGCCCTGCGCGAATCATCCGACATCCCGTCAGTCATATCTTCAACTATTTCTCTGGTAACATTTTTATTTAATAGCTTCGTACCTAGCTGCAATGCTTGGTCTTGATCAATCTTATCCTTCCCAAGCTTCAACGCGCTGCCGTAAGTTGGGACTGCATCCTTTACAGCGTTCCGTAGCTCACGGGCCAAACCTGTCCACATACGGCCTTCATGTTTGACATTGCCAAGTGCGTCTAAAGATTCACGGCCCATCGTGTCTAGGGCGCGTTTTAGGTAATCAAGCTGCATTGTGTTTGGTGGGTTAGTGGTCGTGATAATGCCAGTTGCTTCATCCAAGCTATACATTATTTGCTCGTTCTTTTTGCCATCAGCCAACATTCTAGCGTTGGCATTCTTAAAGGCTTTTAGCTTTGTATCGACATCGATGCGAGAAATAACATCTTCAATTTTACGGCCTGCTGACGAAGCCCAATCAATCGCTGTAGCGTAAGCCGCTGTGTATTCACCGTGGCGACCTTCTTTTGTGTTTTCTGCAATCTGTCGGCCTATGGCACGAACCCCCGAAGGTTTCCCAAGCGTTGAATCAAGAACAGCGCCTAATTTTGCATTCTGGCCACCCGCCCGGTTCCCTACATTCCTAGTTGCCACGTTTGCTGCCATTGGGCTTTTTATGATTGCGTTGTCTAACGCTCTGTTTGTGCCAGCGCCTAAATCTGCAAGCATAGTATCTGGGGTCATGCCTTGCGGGAGCCTTGGCCCTAAAAACTGTTGTCCCGACCCAGACGCAACGTCAGCCGATATGCTTTGATTGAGAGCTTGCCATTGGGGTAAAGACATTCCAGAGCTTTGAGCCGCTTGTTTTTGTGCGCGGTTGCGAGCGTAAGCAGAAACGCCGTGACCGATTCCAGCAGTCACCCCGCCCAGTGCTGTGCCGAACCCTGCGTATTTCCCTGCGCTTTTGAGGTTGTCCAAGAAGCCTTTTTGCGAGAACGTATTCCCCTCGCCAGCGTTCCATCCGTAGATGCCGCCTTGACCAGCGCCAGTTTTCATCGCGTTGCCGTACTGCCCGCCCTTTACAGCGTTCAGAAATGGGAGCAACGATGTACTGATTCCACCAACAGCCTCAGTGCCGTATGCTGTCCAAGGGTGATCCTCACGGCCTTGCATCTGTTTTGTGCGCTGTTCTATAAGGCGCTGGCTGTATGCATCTGTAAACGGCGCATCGCCTGCGTAAGCGTCCTTCATGGCGAGTGCGCCAGCAGTGACTTCATCTTGTCCAGACAGAAGCCCACCTTGAGCGTAACCACGAATTGCTGTCTCTGCCTGACCGGGGCGCTCCGCCTGTGGGATACTTCCGAATAAACGTTTAAACCGAGCATCTCCAGATTCACCGGGGATGTTCAATTCTTTTGATTGGTTGCGTAGATACGCGCCCATTTCATCATTCTTGGTGCGGGCTACGTCCAAATCATCAGATGTCATTTTCTTTGCTGCGTTGGCATTACGCATATCAGAGAATTCGGGGGTTACACCGGGGCTTGATGTCGCGGATGCTTTGCCGACTGGCGACCAAGCATCCCCATCCCAAGCAATCCTGTCGCCTGTTTTATCGTTATACTTAACTGGCGTATCAACCCATTCGTTATTCTCTAGTCGAACAGCTTTATACGTTTTAGCGTTGTACCGCAATTCAGCCATTAGTTAAAATCCTTTGGGGGTGGCGGTATATTAGAAGCCCCGCCTGATGCCTTCTTTCTACCCAACGCTGCCAACTTTCTGACTTCCTCAGTGAATTCTTCAACAGCAAGAACAAACGCTTTTTCCGACTGTGCGGAGCTTAACCTCGCCAATGCTTGTTCAGCCTTTTTGCCTTCAACTTCGGTGATCTGCCCGCCGCCCTTCAGCCCTTGATAGGCTTGCATAAATACGCTACCGCTGACTTGATCCAAAAGGGCTTGGAAATCAGCAGCATCTGTTCCCATTACGGGAGCGCCCACAAGTGGAATTTTGGATGTAATGCCTCCCCATTCAGGAACGCCTACAATCTGGGACATTCCGGGGTGACCTGATATTTTATCCAAAACAGACAGTAAGTAAGCTGAATCTTTCTCGACCCCCGGCAAAGCTGCTTTGGCTTTGGCTAGGTTATCTCCTTCTATTCTGGCTGCTGCTGCCTCTTTGATATTTTTAGGGGTATCCTTCGGGGATAGTTTGATGTCTGCGACAGGGACGGGAGCGGCTCCGGGGGTGATGGGGTTTGCTTGAACGTACTGCGTTCCAGTATTTAGGAATTGGGGCGGGCGAGCGAAGAAGTTAAGTGCGTCCAACTGTTCTTTTTTCTGCTTGGCGTTTAGATTCGGGTTGTTTTGGATGGCCTGTCGCTCTCTCAGGTTTTGGATAGCCGCCGTTGGCCTTGATGTGCCTAAAGTCGGGTACAGAGAATTAATCTCAGCTTCTGCGTATTTGACTGGCATAGCCGCCTGCAAAGCCTGAGCCTTAGTACCGCCCGCACCGAATGGGCCTTGATCGTTCTCATCAAAGTTGGTGTAGATGTTCATCAGGCGCTGGCTCTCTGCGGCCTTCTCCTGTGCGCGCTTCTCCTGCTCAATCTTCATCTTCTGCTGTTCCATCTGAGCTTGCTGGAACTTATATTTCATGTCGCCCATCTGGTCTTGCTTAGACTGGTTGATGCGATCCTGATAGCCTGTGCCGAATGCAGCGCCGCCCTGACCGACTTGCTGTGCAAAGCTGGTGGGTTTATCGGTGTAGCCACGGGTCATGTTCGCGCCCATGTCTAACAGACCTTTGTATAAAGCCTGCTCTTTGTCGCCCTGAGAAACTAATAGTCCGGGGTATTTAGAAGCCATGTTTAATTCCCTCTAGGCCAAATGCCATCGCCACCAAACAACGTGCCAGCAATCCCGGCTCCCGTTGCAGCCATGCCAAGGTTGTCAGCAGTCTTGTTGCGATAAATAGGCGAAGTGCCAACAGATGACCCGCCGTAAGACCCGCCGCCAACTAATGCCATATATTGAGACAGAGCGTCTTTCGGAGCCTGCTGCCCTTGATTAAATCGCGTGATATCTTCCTGTAGGTTTTGACCCGCTTCCGCCTCGTATGCAGCGCCAACATTTTGTAACGACCCAGCATCCCGGTAGGCTTCCTGCCCGTATTGCGGGGCAAGGGATGCCGCTTGTAGCTGCCGACCCCGTTCGTCGCCGTATTGGGCATTTGACATATTCATGGCAATCTCTGAAGCTTGCCGACCAGCGGCCTCGCCTGCTCTCAGTTGCTGCTGTGCCTGCAATCCTGAACCATACCGCCCAGCGGTACTAAACCCGGATTGAATGCCGGGAATAATGCTTTCGTTAAAGTTCTGCATAATAGGTTGAGTGGCATTATTAATAGCGCCCTGCAAATAAGGGTTTGCATTCAAGTAGTCGCCACCAACAGTGCCAGCAACTTGCGCCGCGCCAGCTTGTACCGTTGGGTCGCCTTGAATGGCTCTGTTTGCCTGCATATCCAAGCCCTGCGTTGTGTTCTGGTTCATAGGCACAACGGTTGAGTTGGGATAAAATGTCTGTGGCTGGTTTAAAATATCCGATTCTGCTCTTTTAAACCCTGTCTCAAGGTACGGTTGTTGACCAGACCAAGGGGCTGTGTTTGTGGTTGTCACTGATTGTGCGGCTGGTTGGCTGTCACCAGACATTATACTATTCTCCTTACGAATGGAGCGGGGGTGAAGTTGTTACCGTCCCATTGTTGTTGTTGTTTGACGTATTGCTTACCGTAATAATCAAATGGACTAGGCACTGCATTTGATGCCGTTTGTTGGATTGGTGGAGTTATGTTTGGCGTTGGGAAGTATTGTGCTTGGCGTTGTGGTATTTGGGCTGGTTGCCCGCCGTCATCACCAAAAACACCATTAAAGTTTGCTTCGCTACTGTCTCCACTAGACAAAACATCGCCTGCGGTCTTAACCGCGCTGTTAAATTCATTGCTAATTTGTTCAGGTAGGTTGAGTATCTGGTTGCCAAAAAACTTAAAGGGGGTTTCTTGCCCAAAAAGCGTGTCCACATCTACGTCTGCAAAACTAGCAACGTCATTAACTTGTGCCGCTGTGTTGGCAACCGCCCCAATATTTCCGCCCGCCAAACTTGCAAGGCTTAAAACCGCTTCTGCGGGTCTACCTTGGGAAAAATCATACCCTGCGTTTTTTACTGCAACAACAGGGGCTAACGCCCCCCCACTCAATATTGTAGCAGCAAGGTCAACCGCAGGCATATCAAATGGGTCAAAATTGTTTGTGCTTACGCCGTATTTTCCAACGCCATTGTTGCCTTCTGGGTCATAGGTTATGTTGTCGTGAAAACCAAACTTACTAGCCGATTTACTTCCAAAGTCTTCTGTCTCTCTTAATGCATCTCCGTAACCTAAGTTTTCTGCAATCTGGTATTGGGCGGCATCTGCTGCGGCTGGACCCATAAATTGCTGGTCTTCACGTAGGCCGTTAATAAAATTGCCAAACTCAGGGCTGTTGGGGCTTACTGAAAGTGTTTCTGGCAATGATCGTCGTGCATTTTGCACTGTTGGATTATTGGATAAAGCCTTAAGTATTGGCGTAAGGGTTGTTGGTGCTTGAGATTGGGCATTAACCGATTGTTGCGAAAGGCCAAAGTTGCCAAAAGCAGCGTTTGCTTCTGCTTGCGCCGCCTCTACTTGGGCGGCTGATGTTAATCCTTTACTACCGCCGCCGGGGGCCAATGATTCATTAAACGCATCACCAGCAGCCCTATACGCCCCATAAGATGAGGGCATTTCTCCTGTGATGGCGGCGTTCGCCTCCATAGCATCAGCCATGTTTTCGTTTTCGTTTTGACCGCCTCTGCCATCTCCACCGGGACTATCACTTGACATTTAACATAGCTCCAACACGCCTTTGTTTTGTGTGTCGCCGCCACTCTGCTTTTGGGTACTTAGGAAAGAGATTGCGGCACATTCTGTAAAGTTTCTTGGTGTGACCGAACGGGGCCACGAAATCCATGAAAACTAATGTGTTGCCACATCTCCAGTCTTCGGGCTGTAATCTGTAGTTACCTTCTAGAAACATATCAGATTTTTCTTCAGAAAGAAACCCCCATGATGCCCAAGCAACTAAATAGCCTTTTTCAAAAATTCCTACGCATTGATTTAAATTAACCGGAGGAACAATTACCCTGTTGATTTGGCACACCGTCCAGTCCTTGTGAACGTCCGATTGGGTCAGCAGCCCTATGACATGATCTAGCATTATCCCACCAATATAACTTTATATATTTTAGTGTTTGAATCGTTGGTGTGGATTAAGCTCATAGAGCCGTTTATAGGGGCGGTTATGTTTCTGTAGGGTGTAATTGCAGCCGCTTCTGAATGCACGCTTGTAGGGATGCAAATTGCCACCGTATTAACACCAATCCGGCTGTCTGTTACCGTGGTTGCCGCTGCGTTAGAAGTTACTGTCACATCCAACACGTTGTTTGTTCTACCAAGCAAAGACCCCTGCACCGCTCTAGCGACTAGGCGCGTGTGCTGCTTTTCATCATCTATGTCCAAGGGCGGGACGTTAAATTTTGTTACTGTCATTTAGGGTTTACCTATGCTACAATGCGTTGACAAAAATAGGAGGGTAATATGGAAAAAGATACCGCAATCGACCATGTGCATTTTGCGTTATTAAGTGCGTATGCTGCTGCGTCGATGACAAACCCAGCCGATGAGATGATTGACTTCGCCCTGTTGCCAGCCATCAGGCGTGAACATTTGCTGAAAGTGCAAACGGAACTATTCACTGCCTTCGATCTGTCTAGGGCCGATTTTGCTGGGGATGATCCGTTCATCTTCGCTTGAGAACCTCTTCTGTCTGCTTCATTAAGCTGTCTTGCAGTTGGTTAGTCATCTCTTCTTCCATGTATGACTGCCGCCAAGAACCCTGCATTGGGGAACCTGTCAGGCCGCGCTTAGTCACTTTGTTGTGGTGTGTGGGGAACCAAGAACTGCGAGGCAACAAAACTTCTGGCCCACCCATGTATTCCTTCCCCGGAAGCGTTGCTTCATACGTGTTGTGACCAAACAATCCCTTGCCGCTTGGAACAGGGGTAGCGCCGTGTTCCATTTTTGATATATTGTACCCAGCCATAGGGTCAAGCAACTGCGGCAACCAGCGTTGGCTTTCTCTCGTTACTGCCGCTCTGTTCGCCCCTACATCTGGGAACCCTTTATCAACAATCCACTTTTTCTTGTCCATTGTTTTCTCAATGGCTGAACGCCACTTTCCGGGTATCTTCTCCATCCAATCTTTTAGATTTGGGTCATCAATACCGGGAAATGTTTTAGCGTATTCTTCTGGTATTGCAGCTTTGGCTGCTGCGTTAAACTCTTTGATGTCTTTCTTTAAAATCTTGCTGGTTGGAAGCTGTTCCATGAGAAGGTCATTCATCATCAGATTGTAGTTCATACTATCTGGCCCCATAGGCATCGTGACCGTGTATTTGTCAACGTCAGGGTGTCGCCCTGCGGCCTTTGTTAGATTGGACAGGTTGTCTTCTAATGATGCCCATATGGGGTTATCGCCACGTTGCCCAAACTGTGCGCCCGCTTGCAATACTGTGTCTGTTGGCCCTGCTTGTGTGTGGTGGATAACCCCTGCTGCTGACCCATCCCCGATGGCGGGTGTCATGTAAGACCCTATTGGGATGTCTTCTGGTGTAAATATATTGCGCCGCTGGTAGTGTGAACCAAGCTCCGTTACATCTAAGTTAGATTCCAGTTTGTCTATTTCATCAAGAGACAGCTTGCGGCCTGATGCCCTCCAAGGTACTTCAACTTTATTCCCTGTTTCACGCGCCTCCGACAGATACTGGTCACGGGTATTGTAACCAAACATTTCAGCTTGAGCCTTATCAATCGCCGCTTGATCTGCGTCAGACATATATCGCTTGTTAATAGCTTCCGTTGCCCTGTCGGTAACTTTCTTAATGCTGCCCATTCCAGACGGGACAAACGGCAATGCACCCGCGCCAGCTAACAACGAGTTAGTTAAGTTGAACTCTGTGTCTCCCATTGGGGACATATCATAAATATCTTTACCAAGCCCGATAGCATCACCGACAACAGGCGCTGTTGAAGCCGCCATAAACCCAGCGTCTACAGGGTTTTCTACAGCCCAATCTTTAAGCTGGCCTAACAAACTTGGAATTGTCTCGCCTTCCTGTGGCGTGTCGTAATGCGTCATGCCTTGGCGGTTCTGTCTTTGTTGCGAGCGTCTGATCTGTTGCTCAACAGGCAGCACACCACTAGTATTACGGGGTCTAAGTAACCCGTAAGATTCAGCCATCAACTTTCCCCATCTTCGGCAGCGTCCATATCAATGCCCTGTGCGTGCGCCCATGTTCCGCCAGCAGCAACGACAACTGTTGCCCTTGCGTATCTGCACGATCTGGTAAAGTGCGCCATTCCGTTATTGTCCACAACATTTGGCCCGTCTGTGCTAACGTTCTCTTGCGGGTTGTCCCTAAATTTAAGGGCAACCGTTACAGCCCCACCGTCAACGTGCGGCCTGATGCCGTTAATAAACAGCCGCTCATTCGGCTTGCTAAATAGCTCCATTCCTCCAAACTCTGTGGTGGTCATAGTTGCTTCTAAAGGAGGGGCTGAAAATGTAGACAACCTATTATTCTGGCTAAACGCTGATAAAGACGCAAATCCCCCTACCCAAAACCGATCATCAAAACTTGTTTCTATAGTGTCTAAATTACCGAATGGGTTTAACTGGTCTAAATCATAAGCAACAGAAGTGTCATTAAAAATTAATTGAACTTCGACTTCACCATACGACCAGCGTTGCGTCTCCCAGTTGTATATAATTAATTTGTTGGGTACGCCGCTTTTGTTGTTTTGGCCTGTGTAGCTCCACCAAACTAATTTATTCTTCGGGTCTGATGCACCTGTAATACGATCTATAAAGTTAAAATCTAAATCATTAAAAAAGAATTTATCAACTTTTTGACTGCCAATGCTTGTAGATTTTGACCCGTCAAAAACGAAAAAACCTTGTTCTGCTAAAAAGAAAGCAAACGGCCCAACATTAACAACCGACGAACCAGCTAACGTGCCTCGCCCACGTTCTACTTCTGTAAAAGAAAACACCAATGGCGCACCTTCATAAGATACGCGATATATAGATTCCCGCATAAACACCGCACCGTCTGCACCACCTACTGCACCTGTAATTGACATGACGGTTAAACCAGTAGGCAAGTCTTGGCGGTCAGATTGCTTTGCCGCTGCGTCAGCGCTGCCGATTGTAGGCCAATCAGTTGGGTTGTTAATTGCACACCAATGAACACGGTTTGGAACTACATCTGAACCTTGTTTAATATTGCCAAACATAACAAAATTGTTTACGACACCTTGATGCTTTGCGTAAGGTGGAGAGCCAGCTAAGTCAGCAAAATCGCTAGATGTTCCCATTACATAAGATTGTGGGGCATCTGCGTGACCATTAAGAGCAACAACTCTGTCTCCGTATTGCAGTATATTCCAACGGTCATCTGCTGCCGTTGTATACGCATTGGTTGTTTTTGATATTTCCGCAAAAGCAGTTGTGCCTAATTTAAAAAGATTTTGATTGTCACCACAAAAAGTAAATTGCGCACCATTTGCTTGTTGTAAAGACGCAGCGCCTTGCACTCGATTTGATAAGGCATCGACTACGGATGTTAAAGCAGGAAGAGGCCCATACGATCTGTTGGTTAAAGGCAAACAATTTTTTATCTGGTTGGCCCCAGAATTGGCGTAAGCCGCCTGATCTGGTAAGAACTCTCCAAACTCTAACATTTAGTAGCCCCTGACAACATCAAATGCGCGTCCGCCGACTATCGCACTATCCATGCGAACAGTAGCGTTGCGGCGTGTCCTGTTGTCAAGTCGGTTTAAATCATCAATAGCTGTCTGCAATCCCTGCGACCATAAG
>Ga0209482_1001906_pt1 | contig 13551 bp, 12 predicted proteins | sample CoawatmetaG10DNA_FD_187512 | JGI IMG/M metagenome (GOLD analysis project Ga0209482, IMG submission 187512) | Marine microbial communities from the West Antarctic Peninsula - Coastal water metaG104-DNA (SPAdes) (version 2) | ecosystem: Environmental > Aquatic > Marine > Coastal ...
GTATGGACTTCAGTATCCAGTATTAAAAGCGATAGATGAACACCCTAATCTTGAGTATAAGCTCATTGTATCAGGTGCTCATTTAGATAAAAACTTTGGGAGCACCCTTGATGAAATTGCAAAAGATGGCTTTCATATAGATGCAGAAGTAAAAATAGAAATGGATGCAAGCACACTAGAAGCTAATGTTAAGGCAATTGGTACAGGCATACTGAGTGTAGGTGAGGCAATCAAAAAGATTCAACCAGATATGATGGTTGTTTATGCAGACCGCTTTGAAGGTTTTGCCGCTGTCATTGCTGCCACGCAGATGAATATTCCCACCGCACATATAGAAGGGGGGGATTTAACAGAAGGAGGGGCATTAGACGATTCAGTTCGCCATGCAATGTCAAAACTATCTCATCTTCACTTTACAACCAACCAGCAAGCCAGTAACCGTTTGTTAGCAATGGGCGAAGAGGCATGGCGTGTCCATACTGTTGGTTTTCCAGCAATTGATATGATTTCTGAAGGAAATTATGCGACTCCAGAAGAGGTCGTAGAAAAATTAAAAATTGATTTAAATAAACCTGTTGTACTATTTACTCAGCATTCAGTAACTACAGAATTTGACCGAGCAGCAGAACAGATCGCCCCATCTTTGGATGCACTTGAAGTTTTAGCTAAAAGTGGTGTGCAGATTATTGCTACCTACCCAAATAATGATGCAGGTGGATTATCAATTATAGATAAATTAAAGGTGTTAGAAGCACACTCTATTGATAATATACAAGTTCATCGATCATTAGGGCGCTATCTCTATCACGGTCTGTTAGCTTTAGCGCTAGATTCAAAAAATAGAGTTGTGTGTGTAGGAAACTCATCATCTGGAATTAAAGAGACCCCTGTTTTTGGTTGCCCAACAGTCAATATTGGCAGTCGCCAGAAAGGAAGATTGAGGGGAAAAAATGTAAGAGACGAAGATTACAAAAAAGAATCAATTGTCGATGCTGTAATAGGATGTATTGAAGACGAAGATTTCAGAAAAAAATGTTCTGAAACAAATAATCCATACTATATTGGTAATGCTGGCAAGAAGATAGCTGAAGTATTAGCAGATGTGCCACTTGGTAGGAGGTTAATTCGCAAGCAGATGATGTTAAAAGGGGAAGCCAAAACTGGCTGGTATAGATGAAGCAAAACACAATAACTATATCCGCAACATTAATTGATGCTGCGCGTTCTATTGAATCTACTAAGCGATTGGCCGTGGTTATCGATCAAGAGAGACGAGTAATCGGCACACTCACAGATGGTGATATTAGAAGGTCGCTACTAAGAGGTAATGATCTAAATACTCTGGTAACTGAAGCAATGAACAAACAACCTATAGTATCACGAGTTGATACATCAGATAGTTTGCTACAAAAGGTGTTAATAAAAAATAATATTCACTCAATACCACTTATTGACCACAGTAATAGATATGTGAGAACCCTCGATGAGACAGAGCTTTATGAAAAAGATAGCCCGATTCTTATAGAAAAAACTTTCACCGCTGCAGTTATTATGGCTGGAGGAGAAGGAAATAGACTGCGCCCATTTACAGAAAAGATTCCAAAACCAATGCTAGATATTAATGGAATCCCACTGTTAGAAAGACAAATAAGAGGGTTTGAGAAAACTGGCATCAAGACCGTTTATATTTCAATTAATTATCTGGGGCAAATAATTAAAGACCATTTTTTAGATGGAAGTAACTTCGGTGTAACAATACACTACCTGGAAGAAGAAAAGAAATTAGGAACTGCAGGGGCGCTTTCATTGCTTCCTTCATTCGATAAAGAAGCTACTTTACTGGTGATGAATGGAGATATTTTCACAAAATCTGACTTTATAAATCTTTATCATTTTCACAAAGAACATAAATCATTAATAACTATGAGTGCTATTGATTATCGCGTGAGTATTCCCTATGGGGTAATTGAGAGTAATGCAGCTAAAGTAACTGGGCTTCAAGAAAAACCCTCACAAAGATTTTTCTGTAATGCTGGTATTTATGCCATGTCTGTTGATATTTTACAAAAAGTTCCAACTGAGACATTCTGGAATATGACAGATTTGATAGAGCTTTGTTTAGTTGATAAGGAGAATGTGTCAGTATTTCCTGTTCATGAATATTGGACAGACATTGGTACCCCTGAAGATTTAGTAAATGCTCGCAAAATCTCCGAATCATTGTAATGAATTTAGTATGGTGAATAAATTTCCAAGTGTACTTGTTTGCGGGACTGGCTCAATTGGTCAGCGGCATATTAAAAATTTGCAAAGTTTAAATGTAAATGTGTCAGCATGGAGGAACAGGAGGGAGCTTGCAGAAGAGCTATCTAAAAAATTTGCGATAATTGTACATGCTGATCTTGATCGTGGGTTAGAGCAAGCGGACGCTGTAGTCATAGCAACATCCACCAATACACATATTGATATTGCTTTAAAAGCCGCTAAACAGGGTAAAGCTATATATATGGAAAAGCCCATTGCTAAATCGTTTTCTGAAATTGCACCACTAGCAAGTGAAATATCAAATAATAATATTATTATTGAAGTTGGTTTTCAATTAAGAGCGCATCCAAATCTCGTTAAAATCCATGAAATACTAAGACAAAAACCATTTGGCCCACTTTATACATATAGAGCAGTGGTTGGGCATCGGTTAGATAGGTGGAGGCCAGATACGAATTATAGGGAATGCTATAGTGCTTCTATAAAATATGGTGGTGGTGCGTTACTTGATCTCATTCATGAGATTGATTTAGTTCATTGGTTGACAGGAGATATTGAAAAAATATATGGAAATATATCACATGTGAGTGATTTAGAGATGAGTACAGATGATTTAGCCAATCTAACTTTAATGAATAAAAATGGTTCTATTGGGCAAATACAGATGGATATGGTAAGCCCAAATTATAGGCGAGGTTTAGAATTAGTATATAGAGATGCAGTTATCTGTTGGGACTATATGACTGGAACTATCTATAAAAAGAAGGATGGAGTGCAGTCCTTAATTGATGAGGTTCCAAAAACATTTGAGAAGAATACTATGTTTATAAAACTTATGAGAAATTTTATTGAAAGAGTTAATGGAGAAGTAAAACCTCCATTTTGTTCATTAGAAGACGCTATTATCGCCCAAAAAATTGCAGAATCTGCAAGAACTTCAAGTATGTTAGAGAGGGTTGTTAGGTTGGATGAGATTACTCTATGACTGTTTTATGTATCATTGGCGCAAGGGGAGGTAGTAAAGGGCTACCAGGTAAAAATACAAAAGAGTTGTTAGGCAAGCCTTTAATAGCTTGGACGATAGAAGCAGCATTACAAACCCCCGAAATAGATAAAGTTATTGTTTCTACAGACTCAAAAGAGATTGCTGCTATAGCTCGGGAATTTGGTGCAAAGACACCATTTATTCGGCCAGATTTCTTATCTGGTTCAGAGGTAGGTAAATTCGATGTTTGGAAGCACGCATTAGAGAGTTGTGAAAAATATTATAATGAAGAGTATGAAATCTTTATTGATCTAGACTGTACTAATCCATTGAGGGATTCTAGTGATATATCAAACACAATTAAACAACTAAAAGAGTCTATTGTAAGAGGCGTAGATACTGTTTTTACAATTTGCGAAGCAAGAAAAAACCCATATTTTAATATGGTTGAAGAAGCCGATGACGGTTCATTGTGTATGAGTAAATCATTAGGTCCTACAGTTATTAGAAGGCAGGATGCTCCATCAGTATATGAACATGTAGCCAGTATATATGCAATGTTGCCTGGACACATAAAAACAAAAGATCACTTATTAAGTGGTCATGCCGAAGGATATGATATTGGTTTTGAGAAAAGCTTTGATGTTGACTCTGAATTTGATTTTAAATTGGTAGAATACATGATGAAAATAAAATATCAATTATGACTAGACAGGAAATAAATATTATAGGAAAGAGAATTCTTCTTGTTGGTGCAACAGGGGTATTAGGTAGAGTTTATGCATCAGAATTAGCAAAAGTAGATAATGTTCAGCTAATGATCGCAGACACTCCACAGACAGATGTTTTATCGTATGCAAAAAATTTAGGAGTAATGGGAGTAGAGATAGATGTTTCGTCTGAAGCTTCAGTAATTGATTGTTTGAAATATGTAAAAAGGCAGTTTGGAGGTCTTGATTCTGTTATTAATAATGCAGCAGCAACAGGAGAGGGTTTAATGAATTCGGGAGAAGCATTTGCGGATTTTGAAGATTATCCTCTAGCTGTTTGGCAAAAAACATTAGATATTAACCTTACTGGAGTGTTTTTGGTTGCAAGGGAAGCTGGTCGATTGATAAAAGCTTCAAGCAAATGTGGTGCAATAATTAATATCTCTAGTATTTATGGGGTAGTCGGGCCAGATCATCGTATTTATGAAGGACAACCGTTTAAGTCATTTCCAGGCTATTCTGCAAGTAAATCAGGAGTAATTGGCCTTACAAAATGGCTTGCAACTTGGTGGGGTGGTGATATTCGAGTGAATTGTGTGTCACCAGGAGGTGTTTTTAATCAACATAATAAAGAATTTGTAGAAGCATATAGTGATCGCGTTCCAATGGGGAGGATGGCAGAGAGAGAAGAGCTAATAGGAATATTATTATATTTATTATCTAATTCATCAAGTTATGTAACTGGACAAAATTTTATTATTGATGGAGGCCTAACATCATGGTAATTTGGGACGAGTTAAAACAAAAAGTGATTTAAATGTTGATTAATAAATGTAAAGATAAGCATGAGATTTCACAAGTTTTATCGTGGTTGAGGGCTAAAAAATTACATGGAGTTATCAGTCTTCAATGTATAGCTAGTTCTGCGAATCTTTCTTGAAAAGACTATTATGAAAATAGTAAGTAAACAGATGTTGTTTTCTCTATTAAAAAATTTAGAATATAGTTTCTGGAGGAAAAATAAAAGTTTACTAAAGAGTAATGAAAAATATAAAAATATTCATAAAGGTGAAACATGCTATATTCTTGGAAATGGCGGCTCACTAAAATATTTTGACTTGTCAGTTTTATCAAACTTTTTGACAATGGGCTGTTCTTATTCTTTAGCTGATAAAAGGTTAGGAGAATCTGGTCTTAATTATTGCGTATTTCCATCTGCATATCTGATGAATCCCTTATGGAGGAATAGGCTAACTGGAAAAATACAGTTTAACTCTCTTAAGCCTATATTTAAGAAAATAATTAAAGACAACAAGAAAACGCAATTTTTTATAAGCTTAACTGATAAATACTCATTTTTAAAGCCACCTAATAATATTAACTTTGTTTATCATTGTGGAGATAAATACTCTGATAGTTATGATATTTCAGGGAGTTTTTCTATTGTTACTGGAGGGCTAGACTTTATGCTAGGAATCGCAAAATATCTAGGATTCTCTAAAGTAGTACTAATTGGTTGTGATTATCTCGGCCTTCCTGGTATGGAATACCATTTTTATTCTAATAGTAAGCCAATTATGGGTGACTATAAAGTTGATTATGTTAAACGCATTAAAAAAATAGCTGACAACTTAGAATTAGATGTACTGACTATTTTCCCTGAAGGAATTAATAGTCCTGTTTTTGAATCAAAGTCATTTTCAGAGTATTTTGGAGTAGATGAGAAGTATCATAACCAATCTGAAATAATTGATGATGGTTATCTGAGATTATTTAAAAAAGCAGGCTCAAAGAATCAATTATATTTATATCCACATAACGCAGCAAATATATAATTCTGTATTAGTTAGTTTAAGTATTATTTTATGGAAATTGAGATGTAACTGATTTAGCTATATAAAGATAATTCTGGTCTTACTGTTGAAAGATATATATTAAAGATAGGGGCGCATCTTTATTCAGCTAAAGGCCTAGGAAAGCATTAAAATTCCCAATCTGGATTAATGCTTTGTAGAATAATTATTCATGATAGACTTTGAGCATAAAGGATGAATGGAGATTATATTAAATGATGAATACAATATTGAAGGAAAAACTTAGAAAAGGTGAGCTTACCATTGGATCATGGATCACTTTAGGAAACACAGGTATAGCTGAGATTCTCGCAAATTCTGGTTTTGACTGGTTGGTTGTCGATCTTGAGCATACAACTATTTCGCTAGAACAGGCGGGAGAACTTATTCGCACTATCGATCTCGTTGGAGTGCCTGCACTGGTCCGCTTGACTAATAATGATACGAATCAGATTAAGAGAATAATGGATGCTGGTGCACATGGCGTTGTTGTGCCGATGGTGAATTCAGTGGATGATGCTCTGGCAGCTGTTGCAGCAACCCGATATGCGCCGAACGGCCACCGTGGTGTTGGCTTGGCTCGTGCGCAAAACTATGGCCCTGGTTTCAGTGATCACCTCGAATGGCAAAAGGACGGGCCGTTAGTAATTGTGCAAATTGAGCATAAATCAGCGTTGGATCATTTGGCAGAAATCTTTTCGGTCTCAGGAGTTGATGGCTTTATTATTGGACCCTACGATTTGTCCTGTTCCATGGGTATACCAGGTGAGTTTGATCGTCCAGAATTTATTATGGCCATGAGTGATATACTTCAAGCTGGGCTCAAGGCTGGTTGTCCCGCTGGCCTTCATATTGTTGAGCCAGATACTGAGCGTCTGCGTCAAGTCATCAGCGAGGGTTATCGTTTCATCGCCTACAGTGTGGATATCCGTATGCTGGATGTAACAGCTAGGGTTGGAGTGCAAATGGCTAAAAAAATGAAGAATCAATGAAAGCAATTGGTATTATTCCTGCCCGTATGGCGTCTACCCGTTTCCCTGGTAAGCCTCTTGAGACCTTGCTTGGTATGCCCATGATTGGTCATTGCTATCATCGCACGCGATTGGCTAGTGGGCTTGCGGCGACTTATGTGGCGACCTGTGATCATGACATCGTTGATTACATTGAAGGGATAGGGGGTAATGCTGTAATGACCTCTAATACCCACAATCGAGCAACTACTCGCACTGCCGAAGCATTAGAGATAATTGAGCAACATATTGGTGGGAATGTCGATGTGGTGGTTATGGTTCAAGGAGATGAACCCTTGATCACTCCTGAAGCTATCGCAGAGACTTTGCACCATTTCTCTGATCCAACAGTGAACATTGTCAATATTATGTCTAAACTATCTACCTTAGATGCCTTTGTTGATAAAAATAATGTTAAGGTGGTGGTGGATCAAAATAATAATGCACTTTACTTCTCCCGTGAACCTATACCATCGCCTTGGAATGGTTGGAAGCATCTACCTCGTTATATGCAGACAGGCATTATTGCTTTCCGTCGTGACACATTGTTACGTTTTAATGCCATGTCGGAAACTCAATTAGAGCAGATTGAATCGGTGGATATGAATCGGGTGCTGGAAATGGGGGAGCGTATCCGCATGGTTTCAATCAATGCTTTAACTATCGGGGTGGATACGCCGGAGGAACTAATGGAAGCCGAAAGGTGCTTACGCAAGGATTCTGTTTTACACAGCTATTTGAAACTATGAAAGAAAATGATACTCGCCTGGAAGTTTTGTTGAAGGACTACATCAGTATCATAATCTTATTCATTAGTCAATCATCATATTAAAAAGAGACCATAATGACAGCATTCACAACAAATGAACAACGAACGAACGAATACCTTAAGAAATTTAGTCGAGAAAAGGTTTTAAAATTTCTGTTGAAAGAAGAGGACCCCATGATATTTGATATAGGTGCAAATAATGGACTGTCACTCCTCGAGTTTAAGTCTTGGTGGCCAAAGTCGACTATACATTGTTTTGAGCCACAGCAAGAATGCTGGGATGAATTGGAAAGTCGTGCAGCCGATTATTCACCCGATTCAGTTTTCATCAATAGAGTCGGTGCAGGTGAAAAAGATAGTGAGGCTCTTACTTTTTACACACACGATATTACAACTGGTCAATCAGGATTTAACAGAGTTAATACCCATAGCAAAGATTCAATTAAGTTGAAGGAATTAGCAGGATCAAAAGAGGCATTAGTGGGTTACGAGTCATCCATAAATCATGCACGGGTCGTCCCTGTGACACGATTAGATAATTATATCGCTAATACTCAAATCAAAAACATAAATCTTCTTAAGATTGATACGCAAGGTTATGAGCCTGAGATTTTAGCTGGTCTTGGAGAGGCTCTTTTAAGTGTAGATGTGGTGATTAGTGAGTTAATGTTTTATGATTTCTATGAGCGAACCCTTTCTTTTACTGATATTGAAAAATACTTGCTTCCAGCAGGCTTCAAGCTTTATGACATAAGTCATATATCAAAAAACCCGATGAATGGGAGAACGGATTGGGTGGATGTGATTTATGTTAATAAACGCCTTCTAGAAAGATAGTTAGTAGATGTGTGTCTTGTTCTCATTTTCTTTTGATAATATTTATATAGTATGCTAAAAGTCGCTATTGCTGGTTATGGCATTGTTGGTAAACGCAGACGTAACTGTGTTGATCTCAATCCAAATATGCAATTGGTTGCGGTTTGTGATCAAACCTTCGAAAACAAAGGTGTTTTTCCTGATGGGATAAAATATTTTACTAACTATCAGGATCTGCTGAAAGAAGAGCTGGATGTCCTGATTGTCTGCCTTACTAATGATGTTAATCCCGATGCCACGATTGCTGCTCTGCATAAAGGGCTGCATGTATTCTGCGAAAAACCGCCAGGTCGCGATTTAGCAGATATTGTAAGAGTTATGTTGGTGGAGAGGCAATATCCTAAGCTGCGTCTGATGTATGGATTTAATCACCGTTACCATAATTCGGTACAGGAAGCAATAAAAATTATTCGTTCCGGAGAGTTGGGTCGTATAATTAATCTTCGCGGTGTTTATGGAAAATCTAAGATCGTTACCTTTAACCAGACAGACTGGCGAACCAAGCGTTCAATTGCTGGTGGAGGCGTATTACTTGATCAGGGAATTCATATGGTAGATCTAATGCGACTGTTTGCTGGTGAGTTCACTCAGGTACAGAGTATTGTGACCAACTCTCACTGGGGGTTTGATGTTGAGGATAATGCTTACGCTCTGATGCGAACGGCTGATGGCATTGTAGGCACGTTGAATTCCTCTGCCACCCAGTGGCGGCATCGCTTTCATTTAGATATTAATCTTGAGTATGGTAGTGTTATTCTTGGGGGGCTACTTACTGGAACTAAGAGCTATGGTGCTGAGACAATGACAGTTACTAGGGTTGATCATACCAACGATAATGGTGACCCAAAAGAGCTACTCAATCAATACAACCACGATCCCTCTTGGGAGGTGGAGATCAATCAGTTTTCAGAATGTATTCTTTTCGGCGTATCGATCGAACATGGCACGTCCAAAGATGCCTATAACACCATGAAGTTAGTGTACAAGATCTATTATGCCGACCCTATCTGGCGCGACCAATTTCAAATTCCAAATCCAGAAGATAATGTATATGAATAATCTTGATCTAATCTTCACTTATGATGTAGTTAAATTCGCACGGCACAATTTTCAATACTTGAATCGAGTTTTTGTCTACACACTTGATGCTGGAAGCGCTATATTATTTTTTCATAAACACCAGTGTATAGATAAAAATAAAAATGGCATTTAATAATTTTCTACGATTTTCGATTCTTAGCAGTATGGCCGTAAGTATTTTGTCTGCATTATCTAATGAAGACATATGTTATACATGTGACAATGGTGTAATATTGCTGTTATTCATATTACATTCAGTTTTATACTTAGCAACTTACTTGCAAACATCACTTAGTAGGTTATTAACCTTTATCCTACTGGTGTTTTTTGTAAGCCGGCTCGGGGTATTACAGCTTGATTTAGATTTTTTCGCATACCCAAAATTCTTGCCTACTGTTTTGCAAATGAGAGAAATTTTGCTTACTCTTTTTTTGGTTAGTGTAAGTTTGTTAGCTGGATGCTTTTTCGGCGAGAGGATAAAATTAAAAAAGAGTCAAAATTACAGTTTATTATGGTCATCCTCAATAAAAGATGAGAGTTTATACTATTCGTATTTGACATTCGTATATATATTTTCCAGTTTAGTTTTATTATTTATAACTATTGCTTATACATACTCCCCAACCATCGATCAAAGGTTGTATGAATATTCAATATTAATAATAGCTAAAATTGCTAGATTTTTTCAATTTTTAGGGCTGCTTTCTGTAGCCTGGCTTATCCTTAGAAAACCACGTGGTTTTCAAAGAAAATTAACCATTTTTGCTATTTTTTTACTTCTCACCTCTATTATGATAAGTGGTTCAAAACTAGCTCTCATTTCTGTAATTGTGCCATTTATTTTTGTATACTATGCTTCGGGATTAATCATGTCTCGACGCCAGAAAAAATTTTTTATGGCTATAGTAGTGCTAGCGATATTAATGTTTCCTTTATTTACCTCACTTCGCACGGCAATCGCGGTAGTACTGATTCAAAATCCAGACTCAGTAAGCTTTGGGATCTCTAATCCCCAATTCAGTGGTTGGTTTATTCATATGAATATAATACAATCGATTTTTGGCATTGCCAGTCGAGTAGGAAGCTCTTTTGATGTTCTTAGCTTTGTCTTACCATCCAAAGATTTATTTGTTCCATATTCCAATTTAACGGCAGAATTTATTAGCATCATTAATGGCTATTATCCTGGTGAAATTATTAAGGTTGATCCACCACCATGGTCTCAAATCCTTCCTTCATTAGGAAATGGTAGTAATATTAACTTGCTAATCAAAATGGGTATAGGTGAGAATATTGGATTCATCCCACATCTGATTATAAACTTTGGAATTTTTGGGGTGTGTTTTTGGTCATTCTTAACCATGTTTTTTTATGGTGTATCATATAATTACTTCAATATGTTTATACGAATAACTTTGTTATTTACGGTTTTTTTTGGCGTCAGCAATGGATCGGGCTTTGTTGCAATGGTCACTGAGATCCCAATCTTTGTGTTTTACCTAATGGTTCTTCGCATGACGTTCAGAGCAATACGCCCATTTTTTCAAAAGATATCAACTTCGAAAACTATGCAATATGAAACTACAAGCTGAATTAGAGTTAGCCAAATCTACGGTAATTGCAGCCCTGAAGGTACTTTCGAATCTGAATCCTGAATCTACTGTGTTTAGTTTCGATGCATCATTACCGAGGGAGATGAAGGCAGCATCTGACCAGATCCTTGAAGATATTATTCTGGAACAATTACGTACTTCTGGGTTGGATATTCTGAGTGAGGAGGCCGGTCAGATATACTCAGGCAATGAAGAGGAATTACGCTGGGTGGTCGACCCCCTTGATGGCACTGTTAATTATATCCGTGGCCTAGGATCATGCTCTGTTTCACTGTCATTATGTCAGGGTAATACCCCCCTTCTTGGAGTTATTGGTGAGTTTCCTTCATGCAAACTGGCCTCTGGTGGGCCTGGTATTGGTGCTTTCTATTTAGACCAGTTGATTCAAGTTTCCACTGTGGATGATAAAAGAAATTCGGTTATTTGCACCGGCTTTCCTTCTCGGTTTGAGTTTAATTCAAATGGTACCCAATGGATAACCAACACCTTGGCACCTTTTGCCAAGGTCCGTATGTTTGGCGCAGCCTCTTTGTCACTGCTTCATGTGGCGCGAGGTGCCGCAGAAGTTTACGCTGAGAATGATATTATGATTTGGGATGTAGCTGCTGGTTTGGCTATTTTAGAAGGTGCGGGAGGTAGCTATAGTATGACCCAAGGATACCATACTGACGCATTGAATATTTTTGCCAGTAATGGCCTAATTCTGGACAATTAATATGAATACTACTGATAATGTTGCTGTTTGTTCACGCTCTTTTTCCCGCCACCCAATTCTTCGGGCTGAGATACTATCCCGCTTTGCTAATGTAACCTTTAATGAGACTGGTCTTCAACTCGAGGGGTCAGAACTAATAGATTTCCTTAAAGGACACAATAAAGCGATTACGGCAATGGAAACAGTTGATGAGGCTCTTTTATCTGCTCTACCCGAATTGCAAGTAATTGGTAAATATGGAGTTGGTCTTGACATGATTGACTTTGATGCTATGAGAAGACATGGTAAACACCTAGGATGGGTAAGTGGGGTCAATCGTCGATCCGCTGCAGAACTCACTCTTGCTTTTGCTATCGTTATGTTACGACATGTGGTGGCAGGCAATCGTGAAATTCTTGCTGGTGGCTGGCGTCAATTAATGGGCGGACAGCTTAGTGGGCGGACAGTTGGTATCATTGGATGTGGCAATATAGGTAAGGATCTTGTCCATCTTTTAGAGCCCTTTCAGTGCCCTATTTTGGTTAATGATATTCGCCAGTACCCAGAATTTTATTCTAAATTTAATTTGCAGCAGGTGAGCAAGGAAGAACTTTTGACTCGATCTGATGTGGTAACTCTTCATGTTCCTCTGGATGACTCGACCAGGAATATGCTAACAACTGAACGCCTTTCCCTGATGAAGCCAACTGCGATTCTTATCAATGCTGCCCGAGGTGGATTAGTGGATGAAATGGCATTAAAAGAGATGCTCAAAGACAAACGCCTTGCGGCGGCCGCTTTTGATGTTTTTATTCAAGAGCCACCGCAGGATCGTGAGTTATTAGAATTAGATAATTTCTTAGCGACTCCCCATATTGGAGGTAGTGCTGAAGAAGCCATTATAGCTATGGGGCTTGCTGCAATCGATGGGCTAGATAATGGTGAAATCCCCAGGAAATAGCAGTGAAAAAACTAAGACTCAACGTAACCAAAAGTGATGCAAAATTGGTACTTATAGAGAAAGGTACTTTGGTAGTATGAGAATTAGTTAACGACTATTTAGACGATGTTATTTGTAAATATTTACTTAGTGTATAGGCTAGAATAAATATAATGAAACAAGAATTAATTCAGAAATTTGAAAATAAAACTGCCTCGATTGGTATTTTTGGGCTTGGCTATGTTGGTCTTCCTCTAATATTGCGTTATGCTGAAATTGGCTTTAATGTTATTGGTATCGATATCGACCAAAATAAAATTGATGCTTTGATGCAAGGGAAGAGCTATATTGATCATATTTCTTCAGAAAGAATTCAGAGTGCATTAGAAAGTGGTTTTGAGGTTTCAACTGATTTTAGTCGAGTCAGTGAATTAGATGCACTAATTATCTGCGTTCCGACACCATTAAATAATCATCATGAACCGGATCTTAGTTTTGTGACAAATACTACTGAAATGATAACGCCTTATTTGCGCAAAGGACAGATTATTTCACTTGAAAGTACAACCTATCCAGGAACGACTGAAGAGGAAATTCTTCCACGTATTGAATCAAACGGATACAAAGTTGGAAAAGACATCTTTTTGGTCTATTCGCCTGAACGAGAAGATCCTGGAAATCTTAATTTTGTAACTCATACTATTCCAAAATTAGTTGGTGGGCATACGCCAGCATGTCTTGAGGTTGGCGTTGCAC
>Ga0209482_1001908_pt1 | contig 13542 bp, 6 predicted proteins | sample CoawatmetaG10DNA_FD_187512 | JGI IMG/M metagenome (GOLD analysis project Ga0209482, IMG submission 187512) | Marine microbial communities from the West Antarctic Peninsula - Coastal water metaG104-DNA (SPAdes) (version 2) | ecosystem: Environmental > Aquatic > Marine > Coastal ...
ATTTCACTGGTAAGTGTTGTACTTTCAGAATAGGCTTCATAGACTCTTCCCCACTTTTCATTATAGGGAATTGCAACACAGGGAGAAAATGTCCAATTAAAACCCGTTGCTTGGGTCTCTATTGCTGTAATCGCCGCGGCCTCTCTTACTAAATTACGATTGCCCGTTGCTCCCAATCCAATATTATGCGGAAAAATTGTAGCTCCTTGAAAAGTATTTTGACCATGCACAGCGTCTACAGCAAATAATAATGGAATTCCTAGACGTGTAGACAACGCTTTTTCTTGCAGCGCTCTAAATCTATTTTGCCAACCTAAGGCACCATTTCCTGGTGCAGGTCCTTGCGTATGAATAACGGAACCAATAAACTTTGTAGCAATATCTGAATCTGAAGCAATATCCTCAAAATGTCTTACTTGAGACATCTGCCCTATTTTCTCTTCTAAAGTCATTAAAGACAATACAGAATCTACTTTTTTCTCAATTTTAAAACTGAAATTTTCTGAAGGCAGTCCTTCATATGAGTTGTAAATTAACAGTGCAAAAAACAATAAAAAGAGCATACTCTTCAATATTTTTTGATACATAGCGTCTACTTTATTTAAATTATTGTCTGAACTCATGTTTTACCCAATCTACTTCCATAACCCATTCGCCCTCCATGGGTGCATCCGTGATTTTAGCAAAATTTAAGATCGCAAACATCTTTTCAGGGTACTTCGCTCCTTGTCCAATATTTCTGTAGATTTCTTTACCATCAACACGGTATACTAAATCAGTATTTTCCCATTCCACAGCATAGGTGTGGTAGTCATTTAAAGTAACATCAGAACCTTTTCGCAAACTCCACCAATCTCCTTTGTCACAGGCCTCTAAACTTTTAATAGCACCGGACGTAAAATGATCTTTCTGGTGATCTCCATGGTGTTCAAAAATGTCTATTTCTCCAGATCCTGTTAATGGCCAGCAAATATCTTCATTTGCCTCTTGCACTGGTGCTTCGTTATTTTGTGCCCCCAAAATCCACCAAGCGGGAAACATACTTGGCTTCCCATTACTTCCTAATTTTAATCTTGCCGTCCATTTTCCTTTAATGAATTCTTTTTTATTTTTAGAAGCTATTCTACCTGCTACATATTGCGTAGCCGGATGTTGATTTCCATTTTTATCTAAATTATCACAGGTTTTTTTCTCTCCGGTATTTATCACTCTTAACTTTAACGAACCGTTACTCACTTCGCGCGTCCCAAATTGCCCTTCTGGAACATAACAATGTGTTTCATTGTTCACCCATATCCGCTGATCTTGCCAGTTATCCTCATTAAAAGTATCAAAATTATCTATAAAATCAATTTTCCAAACTGAGGAGTTGTCCACTATTTTTGAATCTTTTTTCTCTTTTATTTTAAAACCTGTTGTAAAAATTCCTATCAAGCAGAAACTTAGCAAATAGTAATAATATTTTTTTTTCATATAAACTGTTTAATTGAATTATTTTATTTTACATCTTAAAAGAATTACAAACCGTATCTTATTTTTATTTTCGAATGCATCAGAAGAGACCACACGACTCGCAGTAATAATAAGTTCCTTTAGTAGTACCCTATTTAATTTTTAATTAATTTCCTTTGATAACTTCCATAATTAGTATCTAACAGCAGAAAGTAAACTCCCGGCTTTAGACTTGACACCTCATACATTCTGTCCTGCTCTTTGGGTTGTATGTTTTTCACAATGCGCCCGTTGACATCAACAATTCTAATATTTTTAATACTTTGTTGATTGTTTAATTTTATTTTAAATTTTTCTAAAACCGGATTTGGAAATACTGCCATCGTATTTTTGATGAAAGTGGCAACACCTAAACTATTTACAAATTCAAATTCAAACCAATTCAGATTAAAACCACCGGTCAATACTTTCATTTTTAATACATAAACACCTGCGTTTAGAGTTGTTGACACACTTGAAGTTTGCCAAGATTGCCAGCCACCTGTGACTGGAAGATCAACAATGGAGATACTTTGTTCTGTGCCGTTATTCAGTAGTTGAAATTCAATCTTTCCTGAGTTCCACTGTGCCGCAGATCTAATATTTAGATCATAGTTACCCGTATTTGCGATATAAATTAAATATTCTGAGTAATCCCCTGTATCTGTATACCCAATATTTTCCCCAGCACCTGTATCTGATGTGTTTTCCGTTTGTAATCCAACCTGACTTGAAAAGTTTTCTGCTTCTATTTTTCCTGGAATTTGAAGTCTTGTCATTAAATTATTAGCTACGTTTAATTCCGAAAATGGATTCAATACAATATTGTAAATAGACGTTACACTGCTGCCCATATAGCTTACATTTAGAAGATCTTGATAAAATAAATAAGTATTTAAATTAATATGAATCACTCTCCTACTAACGGCATCTACTTCCACTGATTCAATTGGAACTATTTCATTATTCACTTTCACCTCAAATAAATCATTTGACAGCACAGTTTCATTTATGGGATAATTTAAAACAATTTTTATAGCTTTTTCGGAATCGTTTGTACTTGAACTCAACACTATAAAATCTGGAATTGTAGTTGAACTTAAAAACTCGATACTACTCATATTAAATTCTGAATTCCCAACTACCTCTACTTTTAAAACTTGCGTTCCAGCCTCTAAATAGGCATTTTCTACGGAGTGATTTACAAAATTATTCCAACCTCCAGTATTTCCTAGATTCAGGTTTCCTGCGATATCAATATCATTAAAAAGGAGTTTTACCTTAGCCCCCGACTGCGATGTTGCATATCTAAATTTAAGATTATAGAAACCTGTTTCTGCAACTTCAACCGTATATTTCAACCACTCTTTATCTTTAGTATACCCTATCTGATACCCATTGCTATTTATATTATCTGTGCTTGTTTGAATGTCTACACCATCATTTCGATAGGCCCAACCTAAGTTCCAAGGTTCATAAGGCTCTCCAGAAAGAGAATAATTCGCATACTTCGTATCATAATATGCAATACCATTAGTGCCTAAGTCATAATCTGACAAATAAACAACTCCTGGTATTTGATGCTCTGCATATGGAATATGAGTTGCATCTTGCGGCTGCCTTAAAACAGCATCCACAACATCTTTATAAAACACATTATTATCTAACAATAAATCTGTGGTTAACTGACTCAAACCCTGCACGGCATCTACCACTGAAGGCTTTGCCCCTTCACCTTTCCAATACTTGATAATTGCTTTATAATTGGAGTTCGAATTGATGGAATATGGACAAGTAATTGTCTCGATTCGCTTCCAAGGCCACCAAGCCCAACCAATATCATTGTCTTCAAATAAGTTTATAGCTTCTGTAAACCAAACATTAGAATTTTCACCAGACTCTCCAAGCCATAGTGGAACGTTGTGCTGCTCTCTAATGTCTAGCACCCATTGCATAGAAGCAGTATCGTTATACGTCCAATATTTATGTGGACTGTATACCATGTTAGAGTCCCAAGGCGGTGTTAAGCCAGAAAAATCATTTGCAAATCCGTTTCCTTCAATAAAAAGAATATGATTTGAATCTACTGCTCTAATTTCATTGGTAATCCGAACATATAAATCACGCAATACGCGATCTCCTAAAGGCCAATTGACCTCATTAAGCAAATCATAGCCACCAATCCACTCCTTGTCTTTATATCGTTCTGCTAATTTTCCCCACAAAGCAACGGTCTTACTTTTATTCTGTTCACTCTCCCATAAAGAAGGTTTTGAATCATCATAGTCAGAAATAGCTGCATCTTTTCCTTGTCCACCGGGAGCAGCATGCAAGTCTAAAATTAAATAAATCTCATTGGATTCACACCAAGTTAAAAGCGCGTCTACCATTTCAAAACCTAGAGTTAGCCACGTATTTTCACCTTCAACAGGCTCCTCTTCTATTGGTAAGGTAAATAAGTTGTAATGCATGGGTAATCGAATACTATTATAACCAAATTTCGCAATGGAATCTACATCTTGTTTTGTAACAAAATTATTTCTCCAATTGGTATAAAATTCCGCAGTATTCTCTGCCCCCACCAAAGCAGTAAGTCTTTCCATAAATTCATGCTGTGTATCTGCTGCTCCCGAAGAATTCATCATATATCCTTCTTGAAGCATCCAGCCACCCAAGCCAACACCTTTCAAAAGCACCTCTTCTGAATCTGAATTGATTATTTTTTTACCTAAAGTCCTTAGATTTTGTCCATTCAAAGAAAGTGCGAAGAAAAAAATAATACAAATTATATATTTTTTCATAAAATGATTCAATTCTTGTTTATAAGTTATCTAAACCAAAGAGTGTAATTTCAGAACCCACAGTTAATTGAGTACTCCCATAATTAGAAGTCATCTGAAATTTAAGATATCGAAAAGTATCAGAGGTATTGTCTAAACTAAACTCGTGCCCATCAATAGCTTCTTGAAAAGCAGCTGCAGAAATATTACCAGCCCCATCTCTCGGGTCACCAATATCAAATTCACCTAATAAATTCCAAGTTTGGTTGTCTGTGCTCGCATATAGATTAAAAGACTTTAAATTTTCTTCCTGATAGTGGTACGTAACCCCACCTCCGTTATACCAATAGGCCCTTTGCCAAACAATAAATCGCTGAATCTTCACATTTTTATTAAAGTCGATTACGATATCTAATGGAAAATTTAAGCTTCCTCCATTATTATCTCTCGTAGCTATAAAATAACTATTGTCAGCGTCTGTCTCTACGGTATCCACGATGTCATCCCAAAAATTAACAGTTCTTCCTTCATATGCATTCCCATTAATAGATTGTCCACTCATTAAAGACCAAGTAGATTTATCTATTTTTTCTTCAAAAAATGGTGTGTACTTGCCTTTGTCTTCTAAATCTGTAATATTACCATCAAAGTCTTCTACTTTTGTTGAAAAGGTCATTTCTGTGGACGCCAAACCTCTAATAAAAATATTTTCCTGTGCATTATTAGATGATAATATTCTAATTATTTCATTGGCTCCATCCAATATATGAACATAGACAAAAACAGTTTTTGAAGCTATATTATCCCAAGCGATTTTTACTCCTCCTAAATCTGGAGTAATCTGAATACTCTCTTGCACTAAAAAAATAAAGGACTTTAAAGGGGTGAACTCAATTTCTGCTGCTTCCGAACTATTCTCACTTTCATCTACCACATATATTTTTACTTTTAATGGAGTGGTTTGATTGAGGCCATTTACTTCTATCGCACTCGTATGCTTACTGGAGACTCTAAAAACCTCTTCTCCTTGTGAATTGGTATAAACTGCTTTTACATACAAGATGTCATCATCTGTTGGCAAAGAGTAGTTAATAACACCACCACCATTTGTTGGTGTTACTGAAATATTAGTAACGCTCTCTGGAGCTTTGGTATCTAAATCTTCCTCTGAAGTACACGAAAATAGTGTTGCGAACATGAAGATTGAAAAAAGCAATATTTTATTTATTTGTTTTCTCATAATACTATTTTTTTACCAACCTGGATTTTGAATTAAATTTGGATTTGTTGACAACTCCGTAAAACTAATCGGTTGTAAATAATCTCTTGGTGAATTAAAAGAACGCTGACTCACGTCCATCACTTGGTAATAATTTGCTTCCGAATCTTCATCTACTGACCAACCCTGTATCGGTGTTGTGAAGTATTTTTCTGCTAATTTCCATCTTCTAATATCATAGTAACGGTGTCCTTCAAAAGCCAATTCTATCATTCGCTCTTGTTGAATAATTTCTCTTAAACCCTCCTGTGTTGTATGTTTATTTAAAGTTGCAGCGTACGTTGCATTGCTCCATGCTTCCTCTACATCTGGGATCCCTGCGCGTTCTCTAATTTCGTTAAGCGCAGCATATACCTCCACAGAAGGACCACTAAACTCGTTTAGCGCTTCTGCATAATTCAGATACAACTCACTCAAGCGCACCATTGGCCAAGGATACGTAATTGCTTTATTATAAGTATCTCCTTCAGAATCTTGGTGGACTAATTTTTTTAATGCATAACCAGTAACTAAATAATCTCCAGTATTGGCGACCCTTCCATGCTTTTCCCCTTTTCTCATTTTTAATTTCCATAAGGATCCCCATGTTCTATTGATTCCTCTATCAAAACCAAGTGCTGCATAAAAACGAGCCTCTCTATTTAAATTCAACTTTGCCGTTTTATTGGCAAACTGTGCATAAAATCGTTGATTAAAAGCGATGGTTGTTGCACGATATCGATCTGCATATTCAAAAGATAAATCTTCATCAATAGGCAACCCATTTTTAGTGTAATACGTTTCTGCCATTCGTAAACTTGGTGCCAACCATTGCCAAGAAGCTTCCACGGAGGAGGATGTTGGGTCTTTCATCATTGCAGGCGACTGAATTTGCCAATATTGCCCGTTTGTAACCGGACTGGAATTGCCCCATAATAATTCTGAATTCCAAGGGTCTGTAATTGCAAAACGACTGTTGTATTGGTCTCTCACCATTTTAAATTGAAAATTATTGGCATCAAAAAGAGGCGCTGTATCTGTATAATAATACATCCCTGCTCCTTGTGCAATTGCGGCATCTAAAGCTTCTTTGGTTGCTGCAACTGTTTGCTCCCATTTTGAATTATCAACATTCTGATTAAAAAAATGTATTCCATCAGCATTCACAAAGTTCCCATACAACGAAGAATTTCCGTTAAATAATGGACTCGCACTGTACAATAAAGCCTTTGCTTTAATCGCTTTCGCAATTACTTTATCAATTCTTCCAATGTCATTATTTCCAAGCACTTTTTCTGGTAAATTTGCAATAGCAGCGTCAATTGTTTCAACAATATAACTAAAACACTCGTCTACCGTTTTGCGATCTAACCGCACTTCTGTATCCGGAGCAGAGATGGGGAGATTTATATCCACAATAGGTATCGGACCATAATTGCTTACCAATAAAAAGTGAAAATATGCTTTTAAAAAATTTGCTTCTGATTTCCATTGATTTTTTTCTTCCTGTGTCATATCCACCACCAAATCGATGTTTTCTACTAATGTATTACAGCTGCGTATTCCTTCCCATAAAGAACCTTGTCCTCTTCCCACGGCAGAGAATCCAGACCAATAGCCCATTAGGGGTGAAGAAACACTCTGTTGTCCTTTCATTACTTTAATGGAATTGGGTTCTTTAGGAACGGGTACAGCTACCGCGTCACTTAAAAGAACATAACTGGCATACGTACCATCGTTTTGAGGCAAATAACTATAACAATTTGCCAAGGCATTATATGCTGTTTCTTTTCTATTAAAAAGCAAACCCAACTCTTGTGTTCCGTCTGGCACAATGTCTAAATAATCCTCGCAACTTGTAAATAGTGATACACTACATAAAATAATTGCTAAATATTTGTTTCTTAAATTCATTTTTTCTTTTTTAAAAATTTACCTGAGCGCCAATATTGATAACTCTTTGTGGTGGATACCCCAATCCATTACCAGCCATTTCAGGGTCCCATAATTTAAACTTCGCAAAATTTAATAGATTCAACCCTGTAAGGTATAGCCTTGTTTTTGCCCTTTTAAAAACTTTACCTGTTTTACCAGGTATGGTATATCCAAACTCCACGCTTTTTAGTCTTAAAAAGTCGCCGTCCCGCAACCACCAAGTAGATGGTTTTTGATTATTGTCTATTTCGTAGGTAGACAAACGTGGCCAAAAGGCATTCGGATCTGGATTGTTCTCTGACCAGTGATTGTCTGCAATAATACTCAAAGCATTTCTTTCGTTTACAAACGGCGAAATATCATTTGGATTTATAAAAAATGAAGACCTTGCAGAACCTTGCATGAACAGAGAAAGATCAAAATCTTTATACACTGCAGAAACTCCAAAACCATATACAATTTCTGGCACATTTGGCTTTCCAATTGGTGTTTGGTCGGACTCATTTATAACTCCATCTTGATTGATATCTGTATATTTTATATCCCCTGGTAAGTATGAATTTGTAGTTGAAAACCCGTTAAATTGCTCCGGAGAGTTTTCAATGTCTTCTTGATCTACAAATAAGCGCTCAGCTACATACCCCCATTGCTGATTTACAGGATATCCCAATCTACTCAAATTCTTGTTTTGAAATTCAGGTTCCCCATTGGCCACAATCTCATTTGTTGAATATGTAAAATTACCTCTCGCTGTGATATAGAAATCACCACTAAAAGCGTGGTTATAATCAATAGATAAATCGATACCCTGCGTGAATACCTCTCCAATATTACTATCAATTGAAGTAGTTAAACCGGAGGTTTCAGGAATGTATTGGCGCTCCATATAAATATTTCTACGTTTTTCCGTGAAATAATCTGCAATAATATTTATTTTATTAAAAAGTCCTAGCTCCAACCCATAATTTGTCTTGGTTGCAACCTCCCAAGTAACATTTTCATTGGCATATCTGTTCACGATATATCCGTTGTAATAATTGTTGTAATTGGATCCAAAAGAGTAGCCAGTGCCTCCATTGTTAATATTTACATCTGACAAATAGAAGAAACGATCACTGGCACTTGAAATACCGTCATTCCCTACTAGCCCATAAGTATATCTTAACTTCAATAAATTAACCGATGGAATATTTTCTTCAAAATAAGTTTCGTTCGAAATAATCCAACCAAACCCTACAGATGGAAAAAATCCAAATCTGTTTTTCTTTGCAAATTTTTCTGAACCATTGTATCCAAAATTAAATTCACCAAAATACCGGCTGCTATAATTATAAGCAGCACGCCCTGAAACTCCATTATTTCTTGCTGGTAACGTTGAAAACGCGGCATTTCCTCCACTAATGGTGTTTAAGGCTTCTTGAAAATAGGTTACTAATAAACCACCAAATTCGTGTTTCTCTTTCACTGTTTTGTTGTATTCTAAAACCGCTTCATAATAAAAATTACTATTCCCATTATTACCAACACTTGGGGAATTTAAAAATTCTGTACCTTCTTGAATTTGATAGAGTGCATTTACAACACCTTCTGGTGTCTGTGTCTCATTAGACCCATAATAAAAAGGTGTATAACTCCTTTCATTTTGGCTTTCCGTATACGTTCTAACAGAAGCCATTGCTCTTAACTTTAATCCTTCTGTGATAAAACTTAAATCTTGTTTGATTTGAAATTGTGCCAATGTTGTATTCGAAAAACGGTCTTTATATCCTCTTACACTCTCTGCATATGGATTTGGAAACCCACCATTACCTTTATTACCAAACAAGGTGTGATTAAAGTTCGCAGTTGCTTCATCTGAGTCATAGGTCTTTGGAAAATTTGCTGGATTTGCTTGCGATACCTGATAGAAAATATCTGAAGCACTTACAATTGGGCCGTTATAACGTTCGAATAATGAGTAAAACTTGGCAGCAACCTTCGTTGTTTTACTTAAATTGATATTAATGTTTGCTCTTAAGTTAGATCTGTTTATATCTATATTGCTATTAAAATTATTTAAAGGATCTACCTTTAACAAACCTGTTTCATTCGCATTTGTTACCGAAAGATAATACTGTGCTACCTCTCCACCTCCGTTAATATTTACGTTTAAACGCTTGTTTAACGCAAAATCCTTAAAGAGCTCACGATACCAATCTACATCTGGGTAAATATTTGGATTTAAACCATTTCTAGTCCCTTCTATTTTTTGCTTTGAATACAATAAATTGGCAGATTGATCTCGGGATCGCTGCGCTCTATTATATAACTCCATATAATCTACAGAACCTAAAAAACTATTTATTTTAGAAGGACTAGACATAGAGCTTTCGTACCGCACCGATACCTTTGCTTTTCCTTTTTTTCCAATTTTAGTGGTTACCAATACCACTCCATTTGCGCCTCGTGCTCCATATAAAGAAGTTGCAGTAGCATCTTTCATAATAGAAAAAGAAGCAATATTATCTGGTTCTAAACGCGCTAAGTCAGAAGTGGTTATTTGCAATCCATCTAATAAGATAAGTGGACTGTTATTAAAACCAAAAGTGGTTACGCCTCGAATAAAAAAGGCTGCATTATCTGCGCCCGGTTCCCCTGATCTTTGGTATGAAATTAATCCCGAAATTTGACCTGCTAATGTATTTGTAATGTTTGAAGTAGGCTGTTTTAGCTCTGATACTTTTAAAGTAGTGATCGAACCAATTACACTATTCTTTTTTTGTTTTGAAAATGCAACTACCTGGATTTCGTCTAGTTGATCGAAACTTTCTTTAAGAATTACATTTATCTTTTTTTGAGCTGCCACCGCGATCTCTTGGGATGCATATCCTAAATAAGAGAAGGTGATTGTTGCGTTTGGTGTTTTAATATTTAAAACATATTTTCCATCAAAATCTGTTGATGTTCCATTTGAAGTGCCTTTTACTACTACAGATACTCCAGGAAGAAAATTACCGATATCATCTACCACTTCTCCCGAAACAAGGACCTTTTGCGCACATACTAACGTGGTAAGGAATACAAATACAACTGGTACTAATTTTAAAAATAATAGCCTTAGTTTGCTCATATTTATTTTTTAAAGTAAACAAAACAGGAGGCGCAGCTCCTGTTTTGTTATTTTATTTATATACTTTTAATTATTCTTTGATCAACTTTTTATACTGACCGTTAATTTCTAAAAAGTAGAAGCCAGGTTTTAAATTTTTAATAGATAAATCATTGGCGTCTATTGTCTTTTTAAGCACTTGTTTAGAATTAATATCAAAAATTCTAATTACTTTTTCCCCCTCTAGATTACTAAAATAAATCTTATCATTCGCAGGGTTTGGAAAGAACTGAAAACTATTTTTATCAAAATATTTTACAGATGCAGTGCCTTGTAATTGAGGCCCTTTTAAATCATCTACATAGAAAGTCCCAGTTATATTGGCTTGACCTGGACCTAAAAAAACAAAAACATGGTTTAAACTTAAACCGTCTGCTAACTCTGAAGTATCGACATATACTGTTTGCCATTGATTCGCTATTAAAATATCCCCGTACTGCTCAAAAACAGCATTTTGATCGCCATCTTCTTTTGCATCTGCTAATTTTAGCATAAAATTTGTTCGAACAGGCGAATAAACTCTAAAGGAAAAAATATCATCTTTACTTGCATCAAAAGCAGCATTTAGTTCAAAATGTATTCTTTCCCAGCCACCCCAGGTATTTCCTTTTACCCATTGCTGAACCATATTGGCACCTCCTATTGGATCCGTAACAATGTCGTAAGCACCAGGAGTACCTCCCATAGATTCTGATACTGACATCAAAGAAGTTCCTTCAAAATCATTATAGCTAACTAAAGTTGCAGCGTCTGCTGTTGTGGTAAAAGTAGAAAACAATCCTGTAACTGGTATATCACTTTCTTTATATTCGATAGCACTGTCTATGACACCAAACCAATAGGTGGAAGTAGTGTTTAACAATTCTGATGGAACAATCGTAATTGTTGAATTATCGTCACTTAAAATAGCATTTATAGCAACAAGAGTTCCTGAAGCATTTGTCTCCCTTAATTCTACTGCCGCAGAAATATCGGTTATTGTTGAATTATCTAAATTCCTGAATTGAAAGTTTGAAGAGATTGATGGGTTTATAAATTGCGCAACATCTGCAGCTCCATTTTCAGGATTAAAAGTATTTATAACCGCTGGGGCAATATTACTTTTCAAATAATCATCAAAGTAATAAATATCACCTGCCACAGATCCACCTGATTTATCTTTATCAAAATAAATTTGTGCTCTATCGTAATTCGTAGCGGTAATTGCGCCAAAATTAAAAACAACTTCTACCCAGGTATTAATTTCTATAACCTCAACTTTTTGCTCATGCCCTTGTCCATAATCTGGATAGTTTTGCAATTTAATGGACACTGCTACCGGTTTATTTACCCAAACCTTTACCTTTATAAAAGGTGTCTCCGAAAAGTCAAAAGGAGTTAACGGAGTTGCATTTGAAACTAAGTCATTTTCTAAACCAGAATCATTTCCTGCGTGCGTGTATTGTGCTACATTGTCTGAAACATTAATTCCTGAAGCATCTGGATTTGTGATTTTAGCAAATCCAGTTCCATCCCAAGAGGTAAACGCAAGATCCGTATTAACCGTGTCAAAATCAAATAGCATCTCATTAATATCGCCAGTAACGGCAGCCTTGGTTGTAAAAACAGCAGCAACACCAGCTACAGCAGTATCATTTGAGTACTCAATTACATTATCGATAACACCATACCAATACATCACTGAGTTCGCTAAATCATCAACAGGATCTATTATAATTTTGTTTTTATCTCCGTTTATAGTTGCTGAAAAAGAAACATCTGCACCATTAATGTCATCAATTCTTACAGCCACCTTATCGGAAACATCTGAAAGAACAGAATCATCTATGTTTCTAAAAGCTCCGTTTGTAGTAATTTCTAAGTTTGTAGTTATTGAGTTTTCCACAGATGCATTTTCAGGACTATATTCCTGAGCTGGTGATGTATATAATTCAGGCCCTTTTATATCGTCAAAGAAATAAGTATCTCCTTGTTGTACGTTTTCTCCCCCAATTTTAATCACAATATTATTCATAAAAATATTAGAGAAACTACTAAAATCAAAAGTTAATTCTACCCATGTATTCACATCTGCAGTGCTCACCGATGCCATAACTTCAATATTATTTCCCCAATCTGGATCATTCTCTAAATGAAAGGTAACGTCAATTTCTTCCGTAGCAAATACTTTCATTTTAAAAACAGCATTGGATGCAATGTTAAAAGGGGATGTAAATACATTAGAAACCTCTATGACCCCAATTCCGATATCATTATTATTTCCTGCAGTAAATTGCCCTACGAAATTAGAGGGATTGGTCTGGTCTTGCACTGGGTTTGTAACTTTCGCAAAAGTTGAAGAAGTATTCCAACTGTTGAACACAATATTTGGATTGTTTGTGTCAAAATCTACATGCGTAACTTCCTGAGCACTCAAGACACCGAAAGTTAAAAATAAGATGAAAAGTAATTTTTGTTTCATAATACATAATTTAAATTAAACAACTAAAGGTTTTTTTAATTCTGATGTTCTGATCATGAGTATTGAGCGTTACATTTGTATTCCTCTTTTATCTGATTTCATCAAAAACAAAGATGTCTAAAAAGAATGTTTTTAGCAATTAATTAACCTCTACAAAAACTAATACCCCCCAAAAAATACCTCTACAAAATCTTTGTTAAAAATTATAAAAACCACATTTTCAATACATTTACGATTTTTATTACTCCTACATAAATGAATTGTTATTTTCAACACCCTTATATTTATAGATTTTATCTTTAGTGTTCCGTTACATATAAAACTCCAGAAAAAGCACCTTCTTAAATCTTTTTTGCAAAAAAAAACTGCAAATTCCTAAGAAATGTGCAGGTCTTAATTTTTAAATAAATATAAAAAAGCTTGAAAATAATGACGGTAAAATGATCGTTAACTGCATTATGAAATATCC
>Ga0209482_1001915_pt1 | contig 13516 bp, 22 predicted proteins | sample CoawatmetaG10DNA_FD_187512 | JGI IMG/M metagenome (GOLD analysis project Ga0209482, IMG submission 187512) | Marine microbial communities from the West Antarctic Peninsula - Coastal water metaG104-DNA (SPAdes) (version 2) | ecosystem: Environmental > Aquatic > Marine > Coastal ...
GCGGCAGAGGCGGTCGGCGCGGCCGAGGACGCCGCCGTGGCCGAGAAGGCCGCCCTCGCCGCCCTTGCCGCCACCCCCGCGCCGGCCGCCACCCCCAAGAAGAAGCCCACGGTCACCAAGAAGAAGCCCACGGTTCGCAAGCCCACTTCAATCACGGCTTAAACAAATAAACACACTATAATATAAATGGAAATACAGAAGCATGAGATTGACTCTCTTGTGGGTACAAAAGTAAACGATATCAAGTTATATCGTCGAGCATTTATCCACAAGAGTGCCTTGAAGGAATACAACTACGAGACGTCCAACGAGACACTAGAATTTATGGGTGATTCGGTATTGGGGTTTGTAATCACCAAGTTTTTATTTGACAAATATGAAAAAAATCAAGAGGGTTTCCTCACGCGCGCACGGACCAAGCTCGTACGGGGCAGAACCCTATGCATTATCGCAGAGAAGTTGGAACTCTATAAGTGGATCTTCATGGATGAGAAGGGGTTGAGAAATGGGTGGAATAAAAATCCTAAAATTCTAGAGGATGCGTTCGAGGCACTCATAGGTGCAATCTATCTCGATATGGGTATGGTTCATGCCAAACAGTTTATATTGAAAATTTTCAATGACCCTGAAATTGTTGATATGAATTCCATATTGAGGAAGGACGACAATTACAAGGATATCCTCATGCGATACTGTCAGGCCAGAAAGTATGACCTCCCAGAATATGTAGTTGATGCGAGTGACAAGGTTAGGTTTAGGGTATTAGTGTATGTACAAAACGAACGTCACGGTTTCGGTGTTGCCACCACAAAAAAGGAGGCCGAGCAGAAGGCTGCTAATTTCGCACTTAAGAAATTGAAGGGTATACCTATTAACAATGCACCACCAGGTAGCGAAGTTGATAGAGCAGGACAAGGAGAGCCCTGCTCAGAGAACTGAAGGATGGTACAAAATGCGTGATAATTGTTTGACCGCAAGTGCGGTCGCAACGGCGCTCGGACAGAATAAATACGAGAAGCCAGAGGGGCTTATTATCACTAAGTGTGGGTTTGGTGAGTTCAAGGGTAACCAGTTTACGGAGCATGGTAATAAGTATGAGGACGAGGCCAGGATGTTGTACGAGGAACGGTATGGCGAGAAGACCCATGAACTTGGTCTACTCCCGCATCCGACGATTGACTTTCTTGCGGGAAGTCCGGATGGTGTCACCGAATCGGGACGACTGATTGAAATCAAGTGTCCCTTGGTGCGTAAGATTGAGGATGATGTACCCGAACATTACATGCCACAGTTACAGTTGCTCATGGAGATTATGGACCTTGATGTGTGTGATTTCATCCAGTACAAACCGCTGAATCTGACATGGCCGGGTCCAGCTGAGTTTTCAGTGGTGGAGGTCGTCCGTGAGCGTGACTGGTTTTCTGATAACCTGCCATTCATGCGGGCTTTCTGGGACCGTGTGCTGTGGCACAGAATCCACGGAATTGAGGATATCAAACCCAAGAAGCGGGTCAAGAAAGTGAAGCCCGAAAAGCCCCAGGTTGATGTCAAGTGTATGATTGAGGCATCCCAGACCCCCGCATCCGCCAGTGCATGGGTCGACGAAGAGTCAACCCCCTACCACGACAAAGAAGCCGTGTGTTCTCGGGGTGACACGGGCGTCAAGTGTGAACTGCCACCCCGGACCGAAGAAAGTCAGAACTGGTACGACGATAGTTAAGAACAATACTACATAATTATATATAACAGGCATGAGATGTGCCAAGTGCATGAAGAAGGTTGGTTTGATGGTGCTTGAATGCAAGCACTGCACCAAGTCATTCTGCACTGCCTGTATCACCCTTGAGAGACATAACTGTGAAGCCATGGAAGACAGCATTCAAAAAGCCAGAGACATCATGGATAAGGGTCTCCAGGACGGTGTGTATGAAAAGAAGGGAAAATTTAATCTCGAATAAACATAACAATGTACAACAAACTCCCTTTAATTGCGGTATCGGCATGGAGTATTACGTGGACTGTTATGGTTGTTCGTTTGTGTGATAAATACAGGAAGAATTAAATCCAGGTGATATTATATGGAATTCCCACCTCCGACCCCGCCCTCGTCACCCAAGCCAAAAACACCCCTGGATGAGCCAATGCCATGGACACCACCGTGGTTCGATTAGTTCTTTGATGATTTCATTAACATCATATATGCTACATAAGCAAGACCGGCAACAGCGACAACGTTGACCGCCGATACTGCTTGTGTAACCCTGATGAGTTGCTGCTGGATCTCGTTGGTGATGGCCAGACGCCCGGGCTCAATGTGGCGCTGGGGCTCGTAGGGTCTGCCCAGGTCGCACGTGACCGTCTTGGGTGTACAGAACCCCTTTGTTCCGTCGCCCGCACTAATGGTAAACTCACACCCGGGACTATTGGTCTTTATATCAAATTCAGGTACCTGAATTGGTGCAGGGTGGTGCGGTGGTGGCTCTTGCTTAAAGGTGCCACCGATACCAGGAGAAAACGAAGGTCCTGGGATCGCGGTATAATTTATATCATTTATGATGATGTCATCATCGATTCCGATGTTTGAGCTAACGTACTGCATGTGCTATATTACTATTGTGATAGGTTTTATTATTTGCCTTCTTCATCTGTTTGTGCCACATATCATCAAGGTCAACATTGAGCATACCCGCCAGTTGAAACAAATAATTGAAGACATCGCCCATTTCCATGACGACATCTATGCCATTGCCCTTCTTGACATTTGTCTTCCTGAAGTGTTTGTGGTAATGGCGGATTGCGGATGACAGTTCACCAACCTCTTCGGTGAACAGTAACCATACGAGGAGGATGTTTGATTTGTCCCATCCTTTGCGTATGCATAAGTCGGTAGTCTGTACCTTATATCTATTCAAATTGGATGCATCCATCGTGTATAACTTACATATTAAATGAAGATTGCTTTTAATACAATAATGGTAACTACAATCTCCAGAACCTCAATTGTCATGAGTGCCCTGGTAATTTCCTTTGCCGTGTATTCGTGGCGCTCCATATAGGGCTCAGTCAACAACTCGGTAATCAAACTAAGTACTTTGATTACAATGAGCCCACATAGCGTAGCGTAAATATCTCTGGCTGCTGGCATTATTTATAATCCTATCTTATCATTATAGCCCATTTTATTTCCGTATGTGGTCGTGCTCACCGGCAGGTCGTTGACCGGCTTGGGGGAGTTAATCTGCTTGAGATAGGACAGATGCTGGGCAAGGCCCGTCTTGATCTGACCTATCATCTTGGCGATGGTTCGGTTGTTCATGAGGTTCATTTGTGTCGTGGTGTCATGGTACGGGTCCCACGAGTTAGTGATATATATGTAACGCATGATGGTAGCAACATCATCCTCGTTCTGGTAGTCTATAGCATGCCCAGACTCATTGCGAATCTGAGAACGTACGGCGTTCTGTATCTTCCTGGCGTTTCCAGCCGAGAAGAACTCATTTGAAAGTGGTGTCGACTGTTGGTCGAGCGTTTTTACAATTGGCCCTCTGATGTCCATTTAACATAAATAAATATTATTATATTATAACAACCATGGTTCTTAGTATGTCCGATTTCAATGACGCCTACAGTCAGGCCCCAACATCAATTCCCACTGAGCCTCACTTCACTCCCAAGTGTGAGGTCAACACTGGTTGCTTTGCGGCCTCCCACGTTACCCCCAACGACGGGAAGTTCCTTATCAACACCTACCTCTCCAGACCGGACAGGAAGCACGAGGCAGCAGGCGCAATCCCCATTCGTGAGGGTACTCTGTGCAGAAATAAGTAGTTAAAAAAACAAAACTATGATATATTAAGTATGAGGGTCACCAAGCGTAATGGAACCTTTGAAGATCTTAACTTTAACAAGATTGCAGCACGCATCAAGCGACTTACCAGTGGCCTGTCGGACACCGTTCTTCCGGACGTTGTGGCACAGAAGGTGATGTCGTCGCTGTATGATGAAATTCCAACAGAGGACATTGACACCCTATCTGCTGAGATTTCAATCGGTATGATTACCGACGACACCGACTACGAAGTTCTTGCGACCAGGTTATGCACGAGCAACATGCAGAAGAAGACACCCGCAACATTCTCCGACTGCATTGGGCGGTTGTACAGGGCCAAGATTGTTTCCGATGAGATATACAACCTGATGGCAGATAACACCGACGCGCTCAATATGATGGTCAAGAAGAACCGTGATTCTGATTTCGGGTTTTTTGGTCTTAAAACCCTCGAACGTGGGTATCTCCAGAAGGTGGACGGAAAGATTACGGAGACCCCCCAGTACATGTTTCTGCGCGTGTCCATGGGTATCCATGGCGACAACCTGGCTGCTGTCAAGAATACGTATACCATGATGTCCCAGGGGTATTTCATCCACGCCACCCCCACACTGTTCAATTCCGGTACCAACAGGCCCCAGATGAGCAGCTGCTTCCTGACTGCCCTGTCAGAGGATAGCATTGATGGAATCTACTCAACTCTGAACAAGACTGCCCAGATTAGCAAGTGGTCGGGTGGTATCGGTATGCATATCCACAATGTGCGTGCCAACAAGTCCCGCATCGAGGGGAACAACGGCATTTCAGACGGTATCGTCCCCATGCTGAGGGTGTTCAATTCCACCGCCCGTTATGTTAACCAGGGTGGGAAGCGGAAGGGGAGTATCGCAGTCTATCTGGAGCCATGGCATGCCGATATCATGCAATTCCTCGACATTCGTCTCAACCAGGGCGACGAGGAGACCCGTTGCCGTGACCTGTTCACTGCGATGTGGGTCCCCGACCTGTTCATGAAGCGCCTGGAAAAGGGCGGCGAATGGTCATTCTTCTGCCCCAACGAGGTATTCAAGGCTAAGGGGGTTCGCCTTTGTGACCTGTATGGAGATGAGTTTGAGGAACTGTATGAGCAGTGCGAGAAGGACGGTCTTGCCCGCAAAACAGTCGCAGTCGATACAGTGTGGCGTGCAATTATCAAGTCCCAGATTGAGACCGGCACGCCCTACATGCTATACAAGGACGCATGCAACCGCAAGTCAAACCAGAAGAACATTGGTATCATTAAGTCGAGTAACCTGTGCACGGAGATTCTGGAAGTCTCAAACAAGCATGAGACTGCCGTGTGCAACCTGGCGTCTATCGCCCTCCCCAAGTTTGTGAACGGGGGGAGTTTCAACTACCCCAAGTTGAAGCAGATGGCAGCCACTGCTACGTACAACCTCAATATGGTCATCGAGAAGAACTTCTACCCGACCGACTGTGCCAAGGTGTCCAACATGGCACACAGGCCCATTGGTATCGGTGTCCAGGGTCTCGCCGACGTATTCCAGATGATGGGCCACGCATTCGATAGCGAGGCTGCGGGTGAGATTAACCGCAATATCTTTGAGACTATCTACTATGGTGCGCTCGAGGCAAGTGTCGAACTCGCAAAAACCCATGGACCCTACAGTAGTTTCAAGGGGAGCCCGGCAAGCCAGGGTATCCTGCAGTTTGACATGTGGGAGAACCCGACGTTTTCCGATATGTACGATTGGCCGAAACTGAAGGCGCAGATCCAGAAGCATGGGTTGAGGAACTCACTCCTCGTGGCACCCATGCCAACCGCCAGTACTAGCCAGATTCTTGGCAACAACGAGTGTTTTGAGCCCTATACCACCAACATTTATCTCAGACGTACACTGGCTGGGGAGTTTGTCGTGGTCAACAAGCATCTGGTCAAGACTCTCAAGGAGAGGGGTATGTGGAACAAGCAAGTCAAGGATGCCATCGTCCGGGCGGGCGGTTCTGTGCAGGGTCTGACGGATATTCCACAGGAAGTCAGGGACATTTATAAGACTGTATGGGAAATTTCCCAGAAGGTCATTATCGATATGGCTCGTACCCGTGGTGCCTTCATCTGCCAGAGCCAGAGCATGAACTTGTTCGTGGAATCACCGACAACCAGTAAGCTCTCGTCCATGCACATGTATGCGTGGCGCGCTGGCCTCAAGACCGGCATGTACTACCTGCGCAGCAAAGCAAAGTCTCGGCCAATTCAATTCTCACTGGAGCCGTGTGATACATGCTCATCATAAATGATATAAAGATTGCAACACACTATTATATAACTATGTTCTGTGATAACATCGAGCTAACCAAGGGTCGTGGTCAGAACCTTGACCTGAAGACCAATGGAAATGCTGTGAAGGTGACGGTCCCACAGGGTTATCTACCCTACGGGTTCTCCAGGTACGAGTCTGATTACGGTGGCGCTCCCAGTATCAACATCGAGGTCTTGACAAATGACGACACGTTCCTTGATTCTGTCCGTGATATGGAGGCCCGTATCATCGAGAAGGTCGCTGGGATGTATGACAGTACAACCGTTAACGCAAACCAGTTTCATTCCAATATCAAGAACGGGCGCCTGAGGTTGAAGTACAAGCCCAATGCTACAGTGCTATTCGACAGCAACGACAAGGTTATCAATGTGGATATCGCTAACCGTGCATTTGAGAAGTATTCCATTGAGTGTACGGCTACAGTGACGGGTGTGTATTTTATGAACCAGAAGTTCGGCTTGATTTGGCAGGCTAACCACGTTAGACTGCATGCGCCCAAGCCGACCGGATTGAAGGGGTTTGCTTTCACGAACTTAGAGGACTAAATATATATTAAAATAACAAATGAAATGGGACACCAGTTTATTAATAGTTCATTAGCATGCTACTCTGCATGTGTCAAATGGGCTACTACTAAACCACTCAAAATCATCAGACAACCAGGACTTACGATGACATATCAACGTACGGAGAGAGAGAGGGAAGAGAAGGAATGGGGCAATATGCAGATAGGACAGGTTGGTAATGGGCAGTGGACCACTCGTCTGGGCGAACAACTTGTGCACGATACTCTCACCGTGAGAGGTGAAAACCCCCGGAAACCACAGAAGAGAGGCGGATTTCTACCAGACTGGGAGACGGACAAGTATATCTACGAGGTCAAGACAAGCAACTGGAATGTGTCGGGGACAGCCGGTGAAAAGGTACTGGGGACGTGGATCAAGTACCAAAATATCCCCGATCTATACGACAAGCCCCTCCGTATCGTGTGTGTAGCACAACAGGAGGAGGAACTCACTACCGGAAAGGTGCAGTATTTCGGACCGGGTGTTACGGGCAAGACCAAGACGGTGCTTCTACTGGCACGGCACTGGGGTATCGAGTATGTTCGGTTCAGTGACCTACTTAGGGATTCTGCACCAGATATTATTAATGGCGGCGCTCTCAGCGATTAAGTGGGTGGGCGGGAAACGCCAACTATTTAAAACACTTGATTCCGTTTTCCCCCATACAATCAAAAACTTCATTGAGCCATTTGGTGGCTCACTTTCAGTCTCTCTCCACGTCCTTACGACTTGTGATGTTGGGACAATCCACGTAGCGGACATCAATACGAGACTAATCAACTTTTACGAACAGATTCGCGAAGATGTAGACAGTGTTATCGATTTACTGCGGAATTCCATCGCGGCAGATGACTACTATGCTGCGCGACACGCATTCAATAGCACGACTGACATGGTGGAGAGTGCCGCCTTGTTTTTTTACATCAACAAGTCATGCTATAATGGACTATACCGTGTGAACCTGAAAGGAGGGTTCAACGTCCCCAAGGGAAGAAACAATATTAATTGGGATAACCAGATTGAACACTTGAGGGAATTTGCTACGAACATTCGGAGTTCTAAGCTTCATCTGTACAATATGGGTTATGATTCGTTCATGGAACAGTTTACATTTTCGGAGGGTGATTTGGTTTATGCCGACCCCCCGTACTGGGAGACCTTTGTAGCCTATGATGGCCATGGGTTCAAACAGGCAGACCAAGAGAAATTATATGATATTTGTTCAAAGGCCAACTGCACCGTTGTGTGTAGTAACTCCAACACGGATTTCATCAAAGACTTGTACAGCCCGACGTTCTCCGTGGAGGAGGTGAACGCAACGCGGTCCATTAACAGTGACAAAACTAAGAGGGGGAAAGCAAAGGTCGAGGTGATTATGAAAAAAATGTATGAAAATAATATAGGTTCGTAGTAGAGATGCCAGAGCAACTACAGCCTACATCCAAAGCAATGTTTATCAAGAACATCGTCCGCCACACTGGTGCTCAGATTGGGTCCTATTCCCCCCCTGTCTCAAACAACATCCCTCTGCGAAGAGACACAATGTTCCATATCCTGGCAGCCAAGTATGGCGATGACCGGGCCGAGGCGATATGGAAGATGAAAAATGTCTATTATGACGCCGAGCAGCAGCGGAAAGCAAAAACAATCCAGGTGATTGACCACAACGACCCTAGTATTACAACCGCTACGGCGGAACGGGTACGGGTGGCGAGGAAACCTCGCAGTGCTCTCGGGCGGGAGTTGGGTAACTGCCGGTGCGACGCAACGACGCTCTCGGGAAAGCGGTGTCCCTTCAAGGCAACTAGCGGAGCCTTCTGCAAAAAACATCATGTATAGATAAGATGACAAGTGAAGAGGTGATAGTTTCAATGTTCGTAACAATTCTAATTATTTATTTTTCCAAATTCGTGTCACCGACCACGGGCATTCAGCACATAGACTCGCTCATCGCGCACATAAAGAGAAATGATGGGTATATGGGATACGCGGTAATGTTTTCCGCGCTAGTAACAGTAGTGACTGCATTCTTTATGGAACAGCTTGCAATTGAGTACTTACCTCGCCCATGATTGCATGGGTGTGGGCATGGTCCCATGACGTAATACGTTTCTCATAGCAATCCTTCATATGCCGAACAAGGTCATCAAAACTAGGGTGACCCCATTCCATATCCTTTTCAAACATGAAATCATCAAACCCGATCTTACCCAACTTACACGAAATAACCCATGGAGTCTTCACATATTCGTGTAGACCCCCATAGTCGGCAATAATGACGGGCTTGTTTCGCATTGCGGCCTCGACTGCTCCCATCCCAACACCTTCGGAATGAGAACAGTTGATATAACAATGGCACCCTGCATGGATCTTATCCATGTGGTCGTTACTCAGGACACCATTTATTATAGTAATATTCTTACCAATTTGTGGGACGGTTCGGTTACATGCAGCTTTCATGACCAACTTTGCATTAGGAAACTGACATACATTGAATGCCTTTACCAACATATTGATATTCTTGCGTGGATCCACAATATTTCCAATTGTGTAAAATACATACGGTGCTTCGGGTGTCAGTTCCTTGCTCGGTCCACCTGTTGGTGCCCAGTGGCGAAGTAGCTTACACTCCATCTGGGGGAACTGTCTCTCCAGAATATTTTTAGCAAAAAGTGAAGGCACAAATACAGGATTATATTTACTTAATATTCCATATGTATTCTGAACAGTCTCAGTTTCACAAACTGTCATGTAATACTTTTTCTTACAATTTATCATAAATTTATCAATAATTTCAAGTTGCTGGGGGATAGGAAGAACAAATGCAAATCCATGATCATATGATTCCTGGGACGGTACGTCTGTACCATAGCAGACATACTCACCACCGACTAGATCACAATATGTTTTGGTAACCTGACCGATACCAGATAACATAGAAGGTCCAATAAATAACCAAGTCATTTAAAGATAACTGCACCTTATTCTTTAAATGAAAATCCCCATAGATGACCGGGTCAAATACTATCTGGGAGATAAATATTCAAAAGTCGAAGAACCCACTGACCACCAGACAGGATATGATGTACCGATTAAGTTAACTTTGGATAACTATTTACAAAATTATTCTAAAATTCACTCTGGTACACTATACCCCAATGATGTAATACGCCTCCTGAAGCTGGGTGGAACGGATAACGAATTATGGGTACAGTGTGGTGACAAACCCTATATCGGCCCCGAGTACCCCGTACTCGTGAAGACCAGGGATACATTCGATCCAGAATCAAAGGGTGTCATAGCAAACCTGAACTCTGCGAGACACTGGGGAGAGAACTTCAAGTACAGAAATGGTCCTGTATGGGAAGATAAGTTTGATGAATGTATATGGCGTGGTGTAGATACGGGTGGTGACGTGAGACTTGATTTTGTGAAAAAGTTTCATACCAAGTTCAATATCGGATTTTCCGGGTATGTGCAGGATTCCAGACAGAGACCCACGGAGTATGGACACGAACTCAGAAAGCCTATGCTAACTATGTCCAATTTAATGAAGTATAAGTACCTACCCGTTGTGGACGGGAACGACAAGTCATCTTCTCTTGGGTGGATTATGGCGTCAGATTGTGTCCCTCTGATGCCCGTACCAAGATACCACTCATGGTTATGCGAGCCCTGGTTAAAGCCCGGTGTCCACTATGTTGAAACAAAGAGAGATTTCTCCGACCTTGAAGAGAAATTGGAATGGTGTAGGGCAAATGGTGATGAATGTAAGAAAATCGCGCGCGCTGGGATGGAGTTTATGCTGCAATTTATCAATCCTTACCACGAAGACTTAGTTGAACGAAGCATATTGGAGTCATTGGGGTGAATCATTTCAAAATTCTCGACATTACCACTACTGTTAATCCCTAGAACCACAATAAAATTCTGGGGTGAATGAGCCACAGCACCTTCAATCACGCAAAGTATATTTTCGGTTATGTATGTACGACTAATTTCTGAAATAGTATATTTGGACCCACGAATTTCATAGGTTCCAAGCATACCGGACGGACTAATCGCAATACATGGCTTTAGATTGTAATGACTAGCCCGTCGGATACTCCTATATACCTTGCGCGATCTATCAATTTTAGGTGCAGTTACATTCGTATTTGCGAGTGTCATTCTACTATTAATAAAGAAGAGATTATACTCTTTATTAACAGTAATGAAAACAGTACTTGTACAGGTTTTAGTACGAAACAATCAGAAATGGATTCCCTATCTAAAGTCCATGATTGACAGTCTGGTCCAGAAGCGACCCGATCTTAAATTTGACACTTGGATTTACGAAAACGATTCAACTGATAATACAAAACAAATTGTGAAAGATAATTTTACTAATTATTTCATTGAAGATTTCAATCACCCATCAGATAACAGAACACGAACAAAACGGCTTGCGTCATACAGGAATAATTTCAAATATAATTTGAAAACCCAGATTGATAATGCAGATTATATCCTACTTATTGATTCAAATATATTTTTCGGTGAGACGGGTTTCACCCTCATGATGGACACACTCACCAATTACCCTGACATTTCAATGGTATGCCCACACGCTACTGTACAGACAAGTCTCCCGTGTAAGTTTTTTTATGATACATTTGCCACCATAACCATGAATGATACGAAATGTGGCCAATTTACTAATGTACTGGAATGTGAATGCGACCGACCGCCCAAGTTCCACGACATCCATTGCCACAAGTCACGTGGATATCCACCCATGAACAGGGCAGATGGACCCAGACACATACAGTTCAAAAGTTGTTTTGGTGGTTTTGTCCTGCTACGCCCCGAAGCGTATAAAGACGCACAATGGTTTGTCAATGAGGAGACCGACTGCGAACACTGGCAGTTTTGTGCCGATATTCGCAAGCATGGAAAGATTGCAATGAACCGTGACGCAAATGTCATATGGACTGAACACTTTTAGTCCTCTTCTTCATCAATGCTGGCCAATAACAATGGTTCATGTATTTTCTTTTCCTTCAGACAACACAAACCAACGGTTAACATGACCACGTAAAAACTTGCCAACGCAATAACCGCAATCATATATAAAGTATTGGGATTATAATTCTACATGGATAGATGCATAGACGATAATCTGACAGATTTAAATGTGATCAGTCTACTTCCAGTGGGTGTTAAGTTATCAGTCAGAAGTGGGAAAATTCTACACGAAAAACCAAAGGGTGAGAATATTGTATCCAATTTCATCGGTTCTGCGAAACGATGGTTTTATAACGATAACAGAAACTCGGGCGTAATGGAAATATACATGACCGTAAAACAATCAATTAAAATACTAACGGAAACCCTACCGGGTGATTCATACTATAGAAGTAGATATATGGAACTGTTACCAAAGGTCAAGGAGGGAATAGAAAATTATAAAATCACATACGAAGATGATAGTTTTATAATTTCAAAGTGCAATGTTATTATGAACGGTATTAATTCGGTACTCAAAGATACACCATCCTCTGCACTACCCATTTTGCCTCAGAAACGAGGTAAGGGGTCTGCGCAGATTTACGGCGAATCAGTAACTCAGCCTTAGAATATGGTAAAACCCGCTTACCAAGACGTTTGTTCACTGTATTGTGAAAATCAATACCCCATCGGAGTAGATTTGTACTCTTGGTAATAGGGTGCGCCTTTAAGTACCTCTTGGAATGCTCACGGCATTCAGGGCAAGGCACAATTTTAGGAAGATTGCGAATAAGTGTAATAAACGCTCGCTCATCTTCCCTGAGCGAAAGTTCGTGGATACGATCCCATAGTATAGGTCCCCAGGTATCTTTACCAGCCATTACTATAAGTACTTAAAAAAATAATCTCCTGTATATATAACAATGTTCTCTTTTCTCTCCAGCAAGAAGTCCCCCGTCGTCAAGCCTGCCGCTGGCGGCGATGTATGCCCCGTCAAGCCCGAGCGCCCGTCCGCTGATATCTGGGAGAAGGCCCCCAAGGGTGAGGAGCGCCGTGAGGACGGCTGCCTCGGCCGTGCCGACTTTTCGTCGGGCAGCAACAAGGATCTCTACCGCAAGTAAACCAATCACATAATATCGCGTCACAGCGCAACTATTATGTGCCACTTAAAAAAACAAAACCTAATATTAATATACCAATGACATTCATTCCAGGATGCCCTATCTCATCATGTGTACGCCCCAACTGCGAAAACCCCACACCACCATCGGTCGATAAGGACGGATGTACCACGGGTTGCCCGACATGCGAGTGCCCACCCCTCCCTGTATGCACAACGCAAGTCCTCATGTGCGAAACAACCACACCAACCGACGAGAATGGTTGCATAACGGGCTGCCAGGTGTGTGTGGATGATGAGTCCACGTGTGAGTTAGTTGAGAAATGTGACACGGGTAACAACAAGATATGCCACGCTGTGACACCATGTGGTGACAAGGACGAAGTATTGCAGTTCGAATACTGTGAGGGTATCGACTGTGTATACACGGAAGACTATATCCCGCTAATGAAGTGTAAGTCTACCGACTGTGCACCAGTCGAATCAGTTGAACTGTCAGCATCCCCTGCCCCCCTCGACAACCCGTGCTGTGACATGGACAGGGAGAAGTGTGTTCACAACCCGGCCATGTGTATATGGGATACCGATAATGGTGCATGCGGTGATGTACTCGGTGTTGGTTGTGACTCACCGAGTCCCCTTCCTCCCCGCGAGGACACCAAGTCCCCCAGCCCTCCTCCTCCCCGTGAGG
>Ga0209482_1001917_pt1 | contig 13508 bp, 23 predicted proteins | sample CoawatmetaG10DNA_FD_187512 | JGI IMG/M metagenome (GOLD analysis project Ga0209482, IMG submission 187512) | Marine microbial communities from the West Antarctic Peninsula - Coastal water metaG104-DNA (SPAdes) (version 2) | ecosystem: Environmental > Aquatic > Marine > Coastal ...
TGATTTAAATACCACATAGCCTTGTCTATATCCTGCTTGGGGTTGCCCTTGTACTGATAACGCCACAGGTACTTTAGGACATTGCCTTTTAGATAACCTCTGTAAGACTCAGAAGACATAGACTCTTCTATTGCCATTATACATTCTATGTTGCCTGTGTTGTAGTGCGAAGGTCTGTTAATTAAATCTTCTTTTTCTTCCTGCTCTTGAGCTACTAGCTTTTTATAGACTTCTGAATATGTCTTATCGTCATCCCAATCAAGCTCAGTAGTGCAATCATCTAAGCTAATCTCTGCTGCCTCTTCCTCCGCAGGTGTTGCCCAAGCTTCTAATCCTACGTGAGCTAGCTCCTGCCATGCTGCTTGTCTCCCCTTCTCTGTCTCCATGTCGTAAGCGGCTGCACTTTTTCTTGCTACTCTGTCCCACATGCTAGGTGTTGCGTCATTCAATCTGGTCATCTTGCTCAAACTCCTCTGCTAGTTTGTCAAAGTTTTTAATTATCCTATCCTCAAAAGCATCCACTAGGTCTGACGTACTGATTGACAACATCTCACATATCAACTCCTCATCTAGCGTAGCGATCACTTGTTCTTTAAGTTCCTCTAAGGTTAGTGGCATGGTAGCTTCTTCCCTTTAATGTACTTGGTCATTTCCTTTGAAGTGTCTATAGTGTAATGCTTAAAGCCTTCCTTAACACACCACTCCCCCATTGTTAGCTTACCACCTTTGCGTACTTTCTTGCTAGGGTTTGATAGGACAAAGATTATCTCCCACTCAGGCATGGAGTCTCTGATTGCCTTGTACTTCTGTGTATCACCTACTCTGAAGAAGCCCTTGCACTCTATCAGTATTGCCTTGTCTTCGTGTACGAAGTCCGGTAGATACGTCCTGTGTGTGGTGTAGGGCAGACCGTAAGGTTCAAACAAGTACTGCCCGTCTAGCTTCTCTGATAACTTCTTCTCTAACCCTGATCTAAAAGCCTGTTTCATCGAAAGTAATCTCCCTTACTTTTGGCTCGTTGACTACGGTACATAAATACTTTGGCCCGTATGCGTAGTTGAAGACTCTTAAATCTGGGTAGCAATGGTCTTTGAATTGACAGTACGAGCAACCAATAGCAAGCTTTAAGTTTCCTGACTTGCCGTCCGGTACGGGTTGATAACACAGCGCGTCCGGTTCTAGCTGCTCTACTAGCTTTTTTACATGGGCCACCCTCTCAGTAATGGGTTGTTTTAATATGTCATACACTGGTGCTTCTGTGTCATTTAGGTCATACTTAAGGTAGGTCAGGTGTCCGTTTGCCTTGTCCATTGCTAACCAACCGAACTCTGTTGCACCCTCTGAGTAAGCGTATGCTTTGATCTGATCAATGTAACCGAACGGATCATCAAAGGCTAACGTACCTTCCTTAAACTTCTTAAACCCAAAGCTACTGGCTGACTTAACGTCCGTAACAACACCGTCAATCTTACAGTCCATGTGTCCTACGATACCGTCTACCTTGCACACCTTCTGTTCGTCAGTCACACTGTGTCCTGCCATACGTGTGAGGAACAACAACATCTCTTCAATCAAGTGACCATACATAAACTTAACGTAGGTGTGTGGCTGTAACTCTTCACCGTCTGTACCGTTAAAGTGATTCCACAAGTACTTGTCGGTACGGCCGATGTTACTGAGGCGTAGCCTCCGGTTATCCTCTCGCTTCTTCCGACCAAACTCTGTACGCATGAGAGCCTTGACTCCTTCCCCGAACCTCTCTATCTCTGCCTCTACGTCTACTGATGGGTCAGCGTCCTTGCTTTCCATCAGTGCATAGATATCGGCAACCACGTTATCCGTTGTCTTGTCCATTTAAAACCTCTACCGCTTGGCTAGGTGTACAAAGGAACCACTCGTTCCTTCTCTCATACTGCTGTTCCAACAGTCTGTGTGCTTCAGCTTCAGACTTCCTTCTATTGTCTGTAGTATAACTATAGTATAACACATAATCTCTGAAAGGGGAAGAGGTTTGGTAACTCTTTAGCCTGTCCTGTGCATCAATAGCCATGCCCACCTTAACCCAACCGCCCCAAGCTACGTTAGCTATCACATACACGAAGCCTTCGGTTACTTGGTCATAAACATCTTTGGTTTTAAGCCCGAAAAGTTTAGCCAGTAGACTAGGTGATCTGTTGCCTCTCTTAATGCTGTTCTCTGTCCTGCGTATCTCGTAACAAGGTTTACACTTGTAGTGATACTTCATTACAAAGGAAGGCCACCAGTTATCTTTTGTCAAAGGTACAGCGCAGCTTATACAAGTCTTATCAGTGGGTATCTGCCCAACTATTGCCAACTTTGTAGTCGCCTGCGAGGGGACAGTTGAGGTTGTAAAAAGTTCCTGCTGCTTGGATGCAACTAGTAGCGAGTCTTCCGAAAACCTCTGCTTTCTCTTGTCTGACTTCTGTCTGGATTTCATCGTGAATGTTTCCTATAAAGTTATAGTCAATGCCCCATATCGTAGCGTACTCCTCCAACAAACACAGTGCTTTCTTCATAACGATTGCACCTGCTGATTGGAGGAGGCTATTCAATGCCGCGTGTTCTGATCGTATGGACACCCTTCTCCTATCCAGTCCATAAACATAGCCTCTTGAAGCCGCCAGTCCAACTCGTTCTCGTAGCTTTCCAAGAGCAGGCGTGTTCGATAGGAATGCAGCTTTAAGTCTTGTACCATCACGCCTAGTTCCTCCAACGATGCTTCCGATCTTGGCATCTCCGGCCCCATAAAGGAAAGCGTAGATGAAAGTCTTAGCTTGATCTCTAGTGTCAAGGCCCGCAGCCAACTGATTTGCTGTGTGTATATCTCCCGTGAGTATTTCATTAGTGTATACCTCGTCATTCATGTAGTGTGCTAACATTCTAAGCTCAAGCCCTGAAGCATCCATACCTACTAGCTTGTAACCCTCTGGTACTGTCCACACATCACGACACTGCTTGCCGTAGGGTGCTTTGCATGCCGGTACCTGCCCCATGTTGGGACTAGAGTGTGTCATGCGTCCCGTTACAGCACCGTTAGGATTGACGTACCCATGTACTCTACCATCATCTTTGACTGCATCTAACCAACTCTGTACCTGCGCGATACGCTTTTGGATCATCAGGTACTCGCCTATAAGTGTAGCCTCTGGTATTCCTTTCACTTCCTTCAGCACCGCCTCGTCTACGATGGCCTGTCCTGTCTCAGTGAATGTCTTAGGTTTCCAACCGAAGTACTCTAGGTGTCTGCCTATCTGCTGTCGTGAGCCTAGGTTAAACACGGGCCAATCAATGCGGCTGAATGGTGCCTGCGCTGTGACCCAGTGATCGCCTAGGAACTTGAGTCCGACGATAGAGAACGTACCATCTTTCTTAATCTTCGGTGTAACTTGTTTGATAAATGTCGGTAGTGGTGTAAAAGTTTCATGTACCTTGTCTTCAAGCTCATACTTCTTCTCCTTCAGTTCCGCTAATAATATGAATGACTTCTCTTGATCTAAAAGCCAACCTTTTTTGATCTGAGTATTAATAATATTCTGTACTTGATGCTCAAGTTCAATGCTTTCACTTCCAAAATCTGCAAGCTCAAGAAGTAACCTCTTGTACACCAACACATTAACCCTAACGTCTTGCTTACAATACTCCACCATCTCTCTTGAATACGTAGTAAAATCATTGAAGTCTCCCTTGGGTTGCCCCAGTGTGTCGCCCCATTTCTCCAGTGAGTGTCCACCTTCGCGTGATGGGTTGGCTAATCTTGACATGACTAGAGTGTCGGTGATCTTACACTTGCTAAAGTCTGCACCCAACAGTTTCTCTAATACAGGTATGTCATAACCTATGATGTTGTGTCCTATCAGTTCGCATTCTCCCTCTGCATCTAACCACTCCTGAAACCTACCTCTCTTGAGACACTCCTGATGTATCTCGTAAATGTTATCATCATTCTTTATCTCATGGATGCATACACAAAATACTGTGTCTGGGTTAAACCCATTGGCTTCTATGTCAAACACAAACTGTCTCATTTTAGAACTCCGCTTCATCACCTGTTGGACAACTGGTTTCTATCATTCGACCAGACTCCTTATCATAATACAGGTAACAGGCAGGCCCTGTCAACCCCACGAACCTATTTTTTAACACACGGACACAGGTTGTGTTGCGTGTAGTAGGGTCAGCATGTTGTTGGTCACGCTCTAAACCAATAACAATATCACTAAGCTGTGCGATTGCGGCACTGCCTCGTAGCTCCCCTAGGCTGATCTTACCACCATCTTCATGCGCCTTAGAGCCGCTAGGTCTGCGTAGGTGTGACACTAGGAATAGCCCTACACCTGTCTCCTGAACTATCTTCCTAAGATTTGTCATAATACTGTCAATAGCTTTACGCTCATCGCCATTTTCCTGATCGCTCACCACAATACTAAGGTGATCTAGGATGATCCACTTGCAGTCCAGACCTTTAGCCATGTATCGTATACGGCCTAACAGATCGTCCTCGCTTGTGCTACCCCAATGATCTAGCAAATGTACCTTATCTAAACCAAACGTCCTTTCCCAATAACCACGCTCTTCCTCTATTGATACCCCTGCTCGTACCTCTGGTACGTGAAGTAGCTTGTTAGCCTCCATAGACATAATACCTAACGTAGTCTTAGGTATGTCTTCCTCCAGTGCTAGGATGCCAATGTTGTCTTCCGTGTTCTTCAATAAATAATACTCAAGCTCTCGCATGATCTGACTCTTACCCATGCCTGACCCTGATGTGATGGTCACTAACTCCTGCGGTCTAAAGCCGTAGGTAAAAGCATTCAAGCATTCCCAAGGATAGGGTATGGACTTGACATCCCTCTTCTCTTGAAGTAAATCCCATGTGTCTAAACCTGAGACAATACCGTCAGGTCTAAACGCCTTGGCATTCCACCACTCCTTTACAAAGTCAGACACCTTACGAGCCACAAGCATATCACCCGCATCCTTCATAGGCAGCGTGACGTTCTTGGCCTTGTTGGGGGTGAACAGATTAAGCACTGACTTAGCACTCTCCTGCCCTGCCTTGTCATTGTCAAAGCAGATGACTACGTGGTCAAAGGTCTCTAGCCATTCGAGACTGGCTTTGATGTCTTTGGCTGCTCCTGCTGCTCCTGATCTGATGCTGACTGCGGGCCACTTCCCGTCAAACATTTCGTTGACAGCCATTGCGTCTGCCTCGCCTTCCGTGACCGTGATGTACTTGCCGCCTGACTTGAACGCCTGTTGGCCGAAGAGACCTGCATTATCAAAACCTCCTGTCGCATAGAATTGTTTGTTCTGTACTATCCGCACCTTTGTGCCTGTCGCTGTGCCTGTGTCCTTGTCGAAGTAGGGATAGTGATGCTTGGTTATCTGACCATCCGTCCCGTACTCCACGGTTACACCATAACGCTTGGCTGTCTCTTGGTTGATACGCCTGTCGGGTATCGCTGCTACTACTCCGGTCATCTCTAAAAGCCTCGTTGGTTTACGTTGTACTGCTTGGCCTATCTGACCCTTGCCGTGTTCGTAATGGTTGCAGCCCCCAGAGAAGCAGACTGCATGTCCATCACTATAACGAGCCAGATTGTCCGATGAGCCACACGAAGGGCATGCCTCATGTTGGACGAATGTTGACTCTACTGACATCAGAAGTCCTCGCCTGCTTCCTGCTCTGCCAATTCCAAGACCTTGATCTTGTTGAGGTACGTACCTGTACCGTGAACAGGGTGTGGTGGGCCTTCCTGCCACAATAACCTGACCTTAGAGCCTCGACCTATGAGTCCTTTAAAGGGCTGACCGTCTTTGTCTACAACTCCAATGTCGTACTTGCTACTGAACTTGCGTTGTTTAGTGCCTTCATACTCGCGCATCTTAACACCAAGACCTGCTAACTGGTCTGCTGTGGTGTCATCTAGGCTAATGACAACTGAGTACTTGCCTGTGGATTGACCCTGATACATCTCGTGGGTGTATAGATTCTCAAACGCTATTATGCCTTCTACTACTGCCATTGGTATTGCCTCTTTGCTTAAAGTTATGACACTGCTGTGCCGCTTTGGTACTACTTAAGTATACTTTAATTATAATCTTTAATGATAATTCTTAAAGCATTTCCCCTTGATTACCTGAATATTATACTAGTGTTCGACAAGTGTGTCAAGCTCTTTAGTAAATAAACCTGTATAAAGATGTTTAAACTCTGAACTAGCGTCCTCTATAGCGTCATTGCTGTGGCTATAGCATACATTGCACAGGTCAACATGGTGTCCTGTTAGCTTGTCAATACGCTTAAGCTCGTACTCCCCTAGTATAACGTCACACGCTTTGCATCTGCTCATTTTAGAATACCTCGTTGTAATTGTCTGTTTTGCCGAAGGCGGCTATGTACTGCTGTCTCATAATGTTTATGTCCTGACTATAGTACTCCTCTCGCACTTGCTTTGCAACCCTAAACTTTACCTCGCTCAAGGTCATGCAGTACAGGTCATGCGCGACTAGCTCCTCGCACATCTCTAAAGCTGTCGGTTCTATCCAATCGTTAGGCTCATGCTCGTAGCCTATCAGGTTCTCTTTGATTCTACTCATCGTCCTCGCTCCTTTGGTGCATTGTCGGTGTCGTATCTTCCATTGTCATAGCCATGTGCGCTATCCACAAGGGTGTGGCTACTATCACTATAGCACACAGTGCCAAAAATATAACCCAACCCATTATATTTCTACCTCGTCATATACACGCCCGAAACTAATCAGGATAAAGGGGAGGTATAGTAACACACCAACAAATGGCATTGCAACTGTCTCCTCTGTGTCTGTATTGTAACACCAGACTGCTCGACTGTCAGCTAGCTCCAGATATATACCGCATCCGTTTACAAACTCAACGCCTAGCGTCCTGCCTAAAATATTCATGCCCTGCTCCTCTCTTTAACAAAAATACCATCGACCATTTGGCCCTTGCGTTCCTTGATCTCGTCATAAGCATGCGCCATGCAGTCATGCAGTGTCAAGTTATTTCTATGGGCAATGTTGATTAATACCACCATGATATCGCCTAGGTCATCTATGGGCGTTAGATCGCCATCTAGGGACAGCCTGAGTTCCTCTACCTCCTCCAGTAGCTTATCGAATTGTTTTATATCGCTCGACCCTTCGATAAGGTTGCGGTTAATGTGCCACTGCCCTATATGGTACTCTAGTAGTGACATACTCGCCATGTTGCTATTCAGGTCTAACATTGTAACCTCTCCTCTCCTTTGTTCTAATGTCATGCTTTATACCTCTCGATTGCGGGGTACTCCCGCTGTAAATATAGCCAATACTCTTTGCGTTGTTTGACTCTGATTTTTTCCAATATCTCCGCTAGCTCTTCATCGTCCACTGGCTCATAATCATCGGAGTCATCTTCCTCCTCTACAATGTCATGATTCCAGTGTTCGTCACCGTGGAGCCAATCTTCACATGATCCATTCCAACCTATAGCCATTTTATATACCTCCATTCTGTTGTAAGTGACCGATAATATACCCTATTGCAAAGCCAATTGCAAAGCCTATTGTGATCCATTTGGTGTAAAAGACTATCAACTGTTTCACTATGCTACCTCCTTTTTTGGATAGCCCAGAGCTTCACGTGTATATCTATCGCTATGCTCTGGGTATTCTGCGCGTACCTGTCGCAGCATCTTACGCCACGGCTGTGCGGACTTATGTCCGTCCTGTCTATAAGCGCTTCTATACATTCTTGATAATTTAGAAAGTGTTTCCCTATATCCTTCGTAACTTACTTTCATTATGCTACCTCGCTATAGTCTGAATCACATTCGCTAGCTGACGTAAGCAGGCAATCTATACGCCGTTGATCTACTCTGGTATGCTCGCAACCACTGAGCCATTTGTTGACATGTTTAGTGGTTGTCTGGCTATAGTGCTGATTAGTTATAACCAAAGACCCATCCGTCAAACGTGCAGCCACTGGTGTCTCGTAGCTAAAAAATACCTGTGCAAACCCTAGGTCTAGCTCTGTCATGTTACTACCTTTTTGATAAAGTTTCATCTTGTGTCGCCTCTTGGTTTAGTTAATTGATTCTAGTATGACCATCTTACTCCGATGATCATAGTGGAGTCAACTAATCGTCAAATCCTAATAAATCTAGTAAATCCTCTAGCTCCTCTTCTCTTTGGGCCTCATCTTGCTCTGCGATTGTGTCATCTATCATCTTGCTAATTTCGTCTTGTGTCATTGTTAATCTCTCCAGTCTGGTGTAATTGTGTCGATAGTATAGCCTAGCTGTTCGATTAAAACCAGTGCATCCGCTGTTAATGTCCTAGTGCCTGCTATCTTTGCAAAGGTCTCTGCGTTATTACAGGCGGGATAGATGACCTTGCGGCCATAGCTGTGCTTAATCTCAATTAGTATTGATTTCATTGTGTAGCCCCTAGTTCTCTAGTAAATTTACAAGTATATAGCTATAGAATATCATCATGACGGCCATGACAGCCGCGAGCCATGCGATGCCGCCCAAAAACCCTACGGTAAAGCCCACCACTGATATCAATATAAGCATCACTAATAGCAGTACAAGTACAGTATTCATATTATTAAACCCTTTTAATTACAATGGACAGATAAGCAAAATGCTCAGGGCTGTTGAGGTATTCTAACCAATCCTCCGCGTCCTTATATATATCGAAAGTTCGGTATGCCGCTGTCTCGCCATCCGCGCATGTCCATGTCACTATAAACTCTTGGTTAGTAATCATAGCATCAGTTCCTCTTCTTGGGTTTGCAGGTCGCATTCATTAATTGCATCGAACACCTCGACCCACTCATCTATTAAGCCGTCATTGGCTAATAGTATCGCATAATCTCTATACTTTTTTGGTAACTCTAAAACTTCGATAGGCATATCTTCTATAAGTAATGTCATTGTTATATCCTCTGTCTCTGTGTGTATGCCGCTATTCTATAGACTTGTGCGCTATTGTCTAATGATTTAAACGCATGACCTAAGATAACTGTATGCATTCTGTGCATGACCCTACTACCTACCTTATATACCAATTCGCAACCAGTGCGTCAGCCTTTTATTATCATGTGTGTCTACCTGTGTCAACCTGTGTATGCATACAGTGAGGGATGCAGGTGTATGCTATAGTACCATACGGCACACATGCACACACCTTGTGTATAACTTGTGTATGCCTTATGTATGCTTTATGTATAGGCTGTGTGTATCCTGTGGCTATCATGTGGGTAACCTGTGCAAAACCTGTGGATAAAAAGGTACACGGGGGGGGGCCAAAAGTTTGCTCACGTGTTATCAGTACCCGCTGACATACAAAAAAGAGGGAAAATAGGCTTGACAACAGTATCCATGTGTGTACCTGTAAGTCTTTGATCTACCTGTGGTTCTGTGGTCAAGGCCCTTATGTATACAGGGGTGTACTAAAGGACATAAGTATTGACACAAGTATGACACTAGTTAGGTAGGTTATTTAGGGGGCTTTAGTAAATAGTTCTTGACTTTTACTTTGATATATGATATAATATATAGTATATTAAGACATAAAGATAACCAATCGCCTTATAGGTACTACAGTAAAGCTTTAAAGATTATAATTAAAGATATAATTAAAGTATCTCCTAAAGCATACTTAAGTATACATAAGATAACTAAGGGGTATGCTTTGAGCAGTACTAAAGAAATAGATAAGCCTAAGAAGGGCAGACCAAAGAAGTCAACAGTTGTGTCAAAATCCAAGGGTAGCCGCAAGGCCCTAGGCAGACCCAAGGGTGATGCGGCTATCATTAATGATTACAAGGCTAGAATGCTAGCATCTCCTAAGAGTAGGAAGGTGTTGGATAGTATATTGTCAGCAGCCTTGGACGATGATCATAAGAACCAAGCAGCGGCTTGGAAGCTTTGTATGGATAGATTACTACCCGTCAGCTACTTTGAGAAAGACAGAGACTCTGGAGGTAAGAGTGCCATCAATATATCCATTACTGGAGTTGGTGGCGAGACTACTGTCATCTCTGGTGGTGCGGAACCCATTGAAGGGGAATACACAGATGCATAACATTAACAACGATTTAGATTACTTCACTAGAGAAGAGTTTGCCTGTCAGTACACAGGCGACAATGAGATCAGTGATGATTTACTATTGAAGTTAGATATGTTAAGAGCAAAGTGTCAGTTCCCCTTCGTTATCACTAGTGGCTTCAGATCAGAAGACCACCCAATCGAACGTAAGAAGGAGAAAGCAGGAACCCATGCCCAAGGAATCGCAGCGGATATTAAAGTTAGCAATGGAATACAGCGGTACAAGATTGTTGAAGAGGCCATTAAAATGGGCTTTACAGGAATTGGAATTGCTAGTAGCTTTGTGCATGTTGACATCCGCAGTATTGACGGTAATGAGTCTCCTGTAATGTGGTGCTATTAGTTTGGCTGATTTAAAGGTTGAGCTACTCCCGTGGCAGCAAGAAGTCTACGAAGACACTACAAGATTTAAAGTTATAGCCGCAGGCAGACGTACAGGCAAGTCTCGTCTAGCTGCTTGGGCTTTAATACTAAACTGTTTGTCAGCCAAGAAGGGCCAAGTGTTCTACGTTGCTCCTACACAGGGGCAGGCTAGGGACATTATGTGGCAGATGTTACTTGAGCTAGGTCATGGTGTCATAGCCTCTAGCCACGTTAACAACCTACAGATCAAGTTCATCAATGGTGCGCTGTTAACCCTCAAGGGTGCAGATAGACCTGAGACTATGCGTGGTGTTAGTCTAAAGTACTTGGTGATGGACGAGTATGCCGACATGAAGCCAGAGGTGTGGGAACAGATACTACGCCCTGCTCTTGCGGATCAGAAGGGTGAGTCTATGTTCATTGGTACGCCAATGGGACGTAATCACTTCTATGACTTGTTTACATACGCTAGTGTATCCGATGATGATGATTGGGCAGGTTATCACTTTACTAGCTTCGACAACCCATTACTAGACCCAGAAGAGATACGGGCTGCTGAGAAATCAATGTCAGCTTTTAGCTTTCGTCAGGAGTTCATGGCCTCGTTTGAAGCTCACGGCAGTGAGTTGTTTAAAGAAGATGATGTTAAGTTTAGCGAGGAAGAACCTAAAGATGGTGATTTTTACATTGCTGTCGATTTGGCAGGATTTGCAGATGTACAGAAAGTTACGACTAAAACCAAAAGACTTGACCAGACGGCAATTGCTGTGGTTAAAGCGGGTGTGGACGGGTGGTGGGTTGCTAATATTATACATGGCCGTTGGGGTGTCGAAGAGACCGCAAGACGCATATTTGAAGCAGTCAGAGACTACAAGCCCCTCGCAGTCGGAATTGAAAAAGGAGCCTTAAAGAACGCTGTGTATCCTTATCTGAGCGATCAGATGAAGAAGAACCAACGATTCTTTCGCGTAGAGGAGCTTACCCACGGCAACAAGAAGAAGATAGATCGTGTTGTGTGGGCATTGCAGGGGCGCTTTGAGCATGGTAACATCACATTAAACAAGGGCAAGTGGAACACAGAGTTCCTTGATGAGCTATTCCAGTTCCCTAACCCACTAGTCCACGATGACTTGATAGACTCCTTGGCGTACATAGATCAACTTGCAAAGGTTGCCTACGCTTTCGACTATGAAGAAGAAGACTACGAATTCCTCGACAAATACGCAGGCTACTAACTATGATTGAAGATAAAGAAAACTACGCGAGAGAGCAGCACCTAGAAGATTGGGTAATAAATAAGTGCGATGGGTGGAGAGATCACTACGTAGCCAACTACTCCGACAAGTTTGAAGAGTACTACAGACTCTGGCGCGGCCAGTGGTCTTCGGAAGACAGGACAAGAACCACTGAGCGATCACAGATTATCTCCCCTGCACTACAGCAGGCTGTTGAGTCATCTGTAGCTGAGTTGGAAGAAGCTACCTTCGGCCGTGGTAAGTTCTTTGACATTAAAGACGATGTTATGGATCAGAACCCCGAAGACGTTGCTATGCTGCGTCAGCACCTTGACGAAGACTTTAAGAAGAACAAGGTACGCAAAGGCGTGGCTGAGTGTCTAATCAACGCTGCTGTATTCGGTACAGGCATTGCTGAGATTGTTTTAGAGGAAGTTAAGGAAATGCAACCTGCTACTCAGCCTGTTATGGGTGGAGAGATGCAAGCTGTAGGTGTCAACATAATTGACCGCACTGTCGTTAAGCTTCGACCTGTAATGCCCCAGAACTTCCTTATCGACCCTGTAGCCACTGACATTGAGTCAGCTTTGGGTTGTGCTGTAGATGAGTTTGTACCTTCACACTCCGTAGAACAACTACAGGAAAGCGGTGTATACCGTACTGTGGAGATTGGTCTAGCTACTCCAGACTTTGATATAGAGCCAGATCAAGACCTGTCACGCTACGATGATGACAAGATCAGACTGACTAAGTACTATGGCCTTGTGCCGCGCCACTTGCTTACTCAAGCAATGGAAGAGGAAGAAGCAGAAGACGAAGAAGTTATTGAGTTTGCTGAAGTACAGGAAGAAGAAGAGACTTACTACGTAGAAGCTATTGTTGTTATAGCCAACGGTGGTACTCTCCTCAAAGCAGCAGCTAACCCCTACATGATGCAGGATCGCCCAGTAGTGTCATTCCCGTGGGACGTTGTGCCTAGCAGATTCTGGGGCAGAGGCGTATGTGAGAAAGGCTATAACTCACAGAAGGCGTTAGACGCAGAACTACGCGCTAGGATAGACGCTCTTGCCCTCACCATACATCCTATGATGGCTATGGATGCGTCACGTATGCCTAGAGGGGCTAAACCTTCTATACAGCCGGGAAAAACTATTTTAACTAACGGTAACCCTTCTGAAATCCTACAGCCATTTAACTTTGGACAAGTCAGTCAGATTACCTTTGCTCAAGCACAGGCTCTACAGACAATGGTACAGACAGCTACAGGTGCTATTGACTCTGCGGGTATTGCAGGCTCAGTAAATGGTGAGTCTACTGCCGCAGGTGTCTCTATGTCTCTAGGTGCTATCATTAAGCGTCATAAGCGTACATTGATTAACTTCCAAGAGTCGTTCCTTATCCCGTTTGTTACTAAGTCAGCTTGGCGCTACATGCAGTTTGAGCCTGAGATGTACCCAGTAGCTGACTACAAGTTCCATACCTCTAGCTCACTAGGTATTATTGCCCGTGAGTACGAAGTTACACAGCTAGTACAGCTTCTACAAACCATGTCTCCAGATACTCCTATGTATCCCAAGCTAGTGATGTCCATCATTGACAACATGAACCTATCTAACCGTGAAGAGCTTATCGCTACACTAGAGCAAGCGAACGCGCCTAATCCTGAAGCTGAACAAGCGCAACAGCAAGCACAGCAAGCAGCACAACAAGCTGAAATGGAGTTTAAAGCTGCTCAGTCTGCTGCACTTAACGGTCAGGCACAAGAGTCTGC
>Ga0209482_1001920_pt1 | contig 13499 bp, 10 predicted proteins | sample CoawatmetaG10DNA_FD_187512 | JGI IMG/M metagenome (GOLD analysis project Ga0209482, IMG submission 187512) | Marine microbial communities from the West Antarctic Peninsula - Coastal water metaG104-DNA (SPAdes) (version 2) | ecosystem: Environmental > Aquatic > Marine > Coastal ...
ATGAAGGCAAGTCTATTGGTCTAAGTTATTTTAAAGAAAGAGGATTTAGTGAAAAGATCATTAACACATTTCAGTTAGGTTATTGTAAAGATGAGTGGACTAGTTTTACAGATCAGGCTATTAAAGACAGTTATAAGATTGAGTTTTTAGAAAAGTCCGGATTAACAATTGTAAAAGAAGACAAGAAATTTGATAGATTTAAGGGTAGAGTTATCTTTCCAATATTAAGTATGTCAGGAAGGGTTTTAGGCTTTGGAGGAAGGACTTTGAAGTCCTCAAAATCTACAGCTAAATATCTTAATTCTCCAGAGAGTAAGATTTATTATAAAAGTAAAATATTATACGGTCTCTATCACGCCAAACAAGAAATTGCAAAGCAAGACAACTGTTTTTTAGTTGAGGGCTACACCGATGTAATGAGAATGTATGAAAGAGGCATTCATAATGTAGTTTCTTCCTCAGGAACTGCCTTGAGCTCAGATCAAATAAGACTGGTTAATAGACTTACAAACAATATAACTGTTGTTTTTGATGGCGATTCAGCAGGTTTAAATGCTGCTTTTAGAGGTATAGATATAATATTGGAGCAAGGGATGAATGTTAAAATTTGTAATCTACCTGAGGGGGAAGATCCAGATAGTTTTGCAAAAGACAAAAATTTTGAGCAGCTATCCTCTTATTTTTCTGAAAACTCAAAAGATTTTATTACCTATAAAGCATCACTACTAATAGAGAGTGCTAAAAATGATCCAATAAAAAAAGCGGAAACTATTAGAGACATGGTCGCTAGTATTTCAAAAATCAGCGATCAAATTAAAAAAGAAATATACATCAAGGAATGTTCTTCTATAATGGATATAAGTGAGGAAGTCCTATACAGTACTTTGGCTCAGATTTCTAAAAAACAAATTGCTAATTCAACTAAATCTACTTTAAAACCAAGTGATTCATTTACCGTAGTTAAAAATACAAATGAAAAAAAGAGTGTAAATGTTTTATATGAGTTAGAGAGAAAAATTATTGAAATATTAATTTTATATGGAGACAAGACTGAAGATTTTGAAGACTTATTATTAAAAGAAAATGAAGCTGGAGAATTAATATTAGAGCCAGTTGTTAAAACAACTAAAGTTTTCGAAAAAATATATTTAGATCTTCAAGAAGATGAGATGGAGTTTTCTAATGATGATTTTAAAAATATATATTATATTATAATTGAAAATTTAAACAAAGGGTCAAATATTACAGTTGATATGTTTTCAAATAAAGTTCCGGTTAATATCGAGTTAGAAATAACAAATATATTAATGGGCGAAGAAAAATATAGACTACATGATTGGCAAAGAAATAATATATTCCCGAAAGATAAATCTAAAACTATAGCTCAGTTAGTTAATGATACTATCTTAAATTTAAGGTGTTTTTTAATAGATCAAAAAGTAAACGAGTTTAAAAATAAAACTTTAGACAGTATTGACAATAAATCTATACTAGATGAGGTGTTAAATTATTCTAATCTAAAGATGCTTCTTTCTAGGAAATTAAAAAGAGTTATTTAATCCTTCAATAGGCTATTAGGAATTTTGCAAATTGGAATTGATTCCATTTTATGTTTATTCTTTGAATTAAAACTTCTATAAATATTAAGAACTTCTTCTTCTCTAGAGTTATTTATAGGCATAGATTCATCATTATTATCTTCAATTCTCATTGCCCATTCTAATTCATCATATGTAGCACCTATTTGTTCTTCATCTGATCTTGAGTCAGCATATAACCCATCACTAGGCTTTGCTTGAATTATTGACTCATGCACCTGTAAATATTTACCTAATCTAAAAACCTCAGATTTTAATAAATCTGCAATTGGACTTAAGTCAACCCCACCATCACCATATTTTGTGTAGAATCCAACTCCAAAATCTTCTACTTTATTTCCTGTACCTACAACCAAATAATTATTAACACCAGCATAGTAGTAAAGAGTAGTCATTCTTAATCTTGCCCTTGAGTTAGCTAAAGCCAGATCTTTTATGCTATCATTTTCTTCTAAGCCAACTTCATTATTAAAAGAATTAAATACAGAATTTAGATCTATTAATTTACTACTAACATTTTTATACTTTAATTGAAGGTTTTGTATATGAATTCTAGATCTAGATAAATGTTCATTGTTTTGCTTAATAGGCATTTCTAGGCATAGCACTTCTAAACCTGTTTCGGCGCATAAGGAAGATGTGACAGCAGAATCTATACCGCCAGATATTCCTACTACATATCCGGAAATTTTGTTCTTTAAAGCGTAACTTTTTAACCAGTTCACTATAAATTCTGAAACTTTTTCTGTTTTCATAAATTATATATTATTTATGTAATAAGAACCTTACATTTGCATTACAAAAGTATATCAAATCATTAATAAAAATTGTTATCTGTGCGAAAATTTTTATTTTTTTTAATTGTCATTTCCACACTAAGCTGTAATGATTCAAATAATCATGATATAGAAATCGAATTAGAAAGATTTGAAGACATTTTTTTTGCAAGTGATATTAATAGCCTAAACAATGTAAAAAATGACTTTCCTTTTTTATTCCCAGCTCAATTTGAAGATCAAATTTGGATAGACCGATTAACGGATACTATTCAAAATGAAATTTATAATGAAGTTAAGAAGTCCTTTTCTGATTTCTCGAGTCAAAAAAATAGTGTCCAAGATTTTTATGGTAATTATTTAAAATATGATTCATCGTATAAAATACCTCGCGTAATAACTCTCACAACAGATGTTGATTATAGAAAAAAAATAATTCTAACAGAGTCCTTGCTCTTGATTGGGCTAGATAATTATTTAGGAGAAAATCATTTTTTTTACAGCTCATTTCCAAAATATATTCAATCAAATTTTAATAAAGAGAATATTATTATAGACATAGCTAAAGAGTACGCTAAAGAAGCAGTTATTAAAGAAAAAGTAGATAATTACACCTTCATTGAGAAAATTATAAACCAAGGTAAAATACTTTATTTCACAAGTATTATGTTGCCTAAAGAGGAGCCCTCAAGAATAATAGGGTATTCGAGCTTAGATTTCCAGTGGGCCTTAGAAAATGAAAAAGATATTTGGTCTAATTTTTCTGAAAACAACTACCTATTTAATAGTGACAAAAATCTTGAGACTAGATTTATTAAATCAGCACCTTTCTCTAAATTTTACCTTTCTATTGATAGTCAGTCACCTAGTATGATTGGTAAATATATTGGCTGGCAAATTGTTAAATCTTTTATGAAAAACAATTCTTTAAGCCTTAATGAGTTAGTACAATCTAATCCAATGTATATCTATAATAATTCAAAATATAAACCTTATAATTATGAATGAACATAAATCCAAAATTGAAATCTCTGTTGATCTAGATAAAAATAAAATTCCAGAAAAAATCCTTTGGTCTGCAGAAGATGGGAATATCAAAAACCAAGAATCTAAAGCCATCTTTTTGTCTGTATGGGATTCAGAAAAAAAAGAAAGTTTACGAATAGATCTATGGACTAAGGAAATGCCCTTAGATGAGATGAAAATTTTCTTTCATCAAACATTAGTAGCCATGAGTGATACCTTTAATAGAGCTACTCAAGATGAAAAGATGACAAATACGATGAAAGACTTTTGCGAATATTTCGCTGAAAAATTAAACTTAAAGCAAAGTTAAATTACCACTCATTTAATTTATTAGAGTCTAGTTTTATAAAAATAAAAAGTAGTAATGTGAATGCCCATAAACTAGATCCGCCGTAGCTAAAAAATGGTAGTGGTATACCAATTGTTGGAACTAGGCCCATAACCATTCCTATATTTATTAAAAAGTGAAAAAATATAATGGATACTACAGAGTACCCATAAACTCTACTAAATTGATTTTTTTGTAACTCAGACAAATAAAGTATTCTAAGTAATAGTAAGACGAACAAAACTATGATAAAACTACTACCTAGAAACCCCCATTCTTCTCCTACTGTACTGAAAATATAATCTGTTTGTTGTTCGGGGACAAATTTTCCAATTGTTCTAGTACCCTCTAGGTATCCTTTTCCTGTCCATCCCCCAGAGCTAATCGCTTTTTCAGACTCGTTAAGGTTATATAAAATAGTCCTTTTCATTTTCTCTATTTCTTCAGGGTTATTTTCCAGTTTTAACCAAAGGCTTATTCTATTTTTTTGATGTTGCTTGATTATGTTATCAAAAAAATAGTTTACACTAAAAGAAAATATTGTGCAAAAAATTATAACTCCAAAATGCTTTATTAAGGAGTTTCTTTTTTTTCTTTTTCTGAAAAAGTTAATAAAAATTATAATAAATGAAATACAAATTGTAGTTATTAATGAGAGTTTAATTGTCGATACCACTAATAAAAATAACAACCCTATGGTATATAGATAAATCTTGGGCACTCCTTCTCTGAAGAGAACAAAGAAAAATGCAAAATAAACTAGTGTACTTCCTGTATCGTTCTGTAGTATTATTAAAAGTGCTGGCAAGAAAATTATTACCAAGAGCTTTAGTTGATGATTGACAAGTTTAATATTAGTTTGAAGATCACTAATAAATTTAGCTATTGCTAATGAAGTTGCAACTTTTGCGAATTCACTTGGTTGAATTGTAAAAGAGCCAATTCCGTACCAGGATGTTGATCCGTTTACTGTTTTACCAAAAATAAATAACCCTATTAAAGAGATGATTGACAGAATATAAAATATACTTGCAAATCTTTCATAAAACTTTGCTTCAATACTAAGTACTATTAGTATAAGCACAGAGGATAATAAAATAAAGACTAGTTGTTTTCCATAAAGTTCGTTTATGTTTAATAAACTGCCAATCTCACCAGTTACGCTTGAAGATAAAATATTTCCCCAGCCAAATCCAACTAGAAGTATGTACAATACAACTAAAACTTTATCTACTTTAAATGCATTCCTTCTATCCCCAATCATTATTGATTTATTTTAAATGGCTTATTTAAAAACGGTTTTTCATATTCATTTGCTAAACTTTTTTCTATAACTAGTTTTTCCATTTTTTTTAAAGTAACCTCTCCCTTTATATACTTTTCAATCATAAGTGATGCTATTCTTCCAGCCCATCTAGATCCGTAATACCCATTCTCTACTAAAACTGATATGGCAATTGTAGGATTATCCTTTGGCGCAAATGCTATAAAAATAGAATGATCTGTTAATTGAGTTTTTTTTCCATCTATTTTGGTGAAATTTTCAGATGTTCCTGTTTTTCCACAAATCTCAATGCCTGGTACTTGCAAGAATTTAGCAGTCCCAGTTTTATATACTTCACTTAGTCCATTTATAATAGGGTCATAATGAACACTATCTATCAGACTATATTTACGTGTATTAAATTTCGACTCTATGGTTGATCCTTCAATTTTTTTTATAATATGTGGAGTATAGTAAAAGCCTTTGTTAGCTATTACGGCGGTCATATTTGCAAGTTGAATAGGTGTTACTAGTACTTCTCCTTGACCTATAGCGTTAGAGAGTGTAGTTGTAGCGCCCCATTTGAAATCAGGATACCAGTTATCATAAAATTCAAAATCAGGAATAATACCTTTTTTCCCAACTGATAAGTCATTATTTAAATATTTACCAAGTCCAAAACTCTTCATTTGCTCACTCCATTTATTAAATGATTCCTTTGTAGATGATTTATTGTCAATTGTTTTTCTGTATGCATTTGCAAAATAGGAGTTACAAGACAGAGATATTGCATTATTTAAATTTCGATAACCACCTCCACAATGGCATCTCATTTTTCTTTTTTCTTTTCCGTATTGGTAATAATTATCACAAAAAATCGTGGTTTTTTCTGAAATAGCTCCTTCTTGCAAAGCAGAAAGACCCACTAATATTTTAAATGGAGACCCTGGAGCATGCATGTTTAGAAGACTTTTGTCAACTAGAGGTTTGTATATGCTGTCATTATAAAGTTTCATGTAATTTTTTGATCTGTTTCTTCCAATTAATAAATTAGGATTATATGATGGAGCTGAAATTAAGCTTAAAATTTCTCCATTTGTTGGATCTATAGCTACGATACCTCCTTTTTTTCCATTCATCAATAACTCTCCATATTTTTGTAAATCAGAATCAATAGTTATTGTCAGATCTTTACCTGCTATAGGAACTATATCTAAATCTCCATTTTTAAAACTTCCTATATCTCGATTAAACCTGTCTTTTTGAATAAATTTAATTCCTTTAATTCCCCTAAGTTCTTCTTCATATGATATTTCAACTCCTTGCTTACCTATAAGATCACCCATTGAATAATAAGCATCTTTTTCTATAATTGAATTATTCACTTCTGCAATATAGCCAAGAACATTAGCTCCTATATTGGTATTATAATCTCTTAAATTTCTCTTCTGAATATAAAAGCCTTCAAATTTTCTAATCTTTTCCGCTAAGTATCCATAATCTTCCTTTGATAAGTGTGCTAAAAAAACTTGTGGTATTCTGGGTGAATATTTCTTTGTTCTATTATAGCGTTTAATCAAGAAATCCTTATCTATTTTAAGTAATTTGCAAAATTCTAATGTGTCAAAATCCTTAACATTTCTAGGGATAATCATCACATCATAAGATGGTTGATTGGACACTAAAAGTTTTTCATTTCTGTCGTATATGTAACCTCTTTTTGGGTAAGTAAATACTTTTCTAATCGCATTATCTTCAAAAATATCATATGTATTACTTGAATATACTTGCAGATAAAATAGTCTTGATATAAAAATAATTCCAACAATAATTACTGCAAAATATAAAAGTGATTTTCTCATCTTTCATTTGTTTTGAACAAGTAGCTAAATAAGATACATGCAGTAATAGTAAATATTGATGAAATGAAGGATTTTTCAAGTACAAAAAGTGTTTTAGAAAAATTGAAAATTTCAAGACTGAATAAAACTACATGATGAACTATAGATAATAGTGATATGTAAATTAATTTATCTTTTAAATCAATGTTTTTAAATTTAATTACTTGATAAATATATGCCTGACCAAAAGATATTTTTAAAAAAATTGGTCTTAAATAAGCTATAGTTACCGATGCAGCCGCGTGTAGACCCAAAGTATCGCTAAAAACATCAATTACAAGTCCCATTAAGAAACTTATAAATATGAAAAATATTCTATCATTCTTAATAGGGTAATAAATTATAAATACTATGTAAACAAACGGATTTAAGTATCCAAATAAGTTGATATTATTAAATATTATCACCTGAGTGATAATAAGAAAAATTGCAGTAAATATATTTGAAGTAAGTTTATTCATTAAGCTCTTTGAGTTCTTCTAGATGATTGTTTTTTATAATATATACGTTTTTTATATCTGTCATATCGTTAAACAAATCGACTTCAATTTCAATATAGTTTTGGGTCTCGTCTAATTTATAAGAAGAGACTTCTCCAATTAAAATTCCTTCGGGAAAAATAAAAGAGTTTCCACCTGTAATTATCGTATCTCCTATCGACACGGGACTTTGTTTTGGAAGATCCTTAAGTTGAATAGAGGAAAAACTCATTCCGTCCCAGTTTAAAACACCAAAATGATTAGATTTTTTAAGTTTAGCATTTAAGTTTAGCTTTGTATTAAGTATTGAAATCACTCTGCTATAACTATTTGAAACTCGATCTGTTATGCCTATAACTCCTTTGTTTGAAACTACTCCCATATCCTCAGTTATACTATCGCTTAATCCTTTATCGATTGTTAAATAGTTATTATTGAAGCTGTAGCTATTTTTTATAATTTTCGAATCAAATACATTGTACTTTAAGCTGTCATAATTAAACTTTGAATTGAATATGATTTCTTTGAGTATAGTATTTTCTTTAACTAGTTCATTATTCTCATTTCTTAAATTAAAATAGGATGTAATAGAATTACTTGAGTTATATACTTTAGCTGTAAAACTATTAGTAGAATTTAGAGCTAAGCTGTTATGATAACTGCTATTTGAAAATATCATTATTAAAGAAAAAGAAAAAAGTGTTAGAAATAAAATGAAATTTTTATTTCTAACAAAAAAATCGATGATTTGACGCATAAGTTAATCTTATTTTATCAATACACTTTTATACTTAGGGAGATTTTTAAGTACGATTCCGGTACCTCTAACTACAGCTCTTAACGGATCTTCAGCAATATACACAGGAAGGTCTGTTTTTTTAGATAACCTTTTGTCTAAGCCTCTTAGCATTGACCCTCCTCCAGCTAAATAAATACCAGTATTGTATATGTCCGCTGCTAATTCAGGTGGAGTTTGCGATAATGTTTCCATAACAGAATCTTCAATTCTTAAAATTGATTTATCCAATGCTTTTGCAATTTCTCGGTAAGATATTTGTACCTGTTTAGGTTTTCCAGTTAGTAAATCCCTTCCTTGAACACTCATTTCTTCTGGGGGCAAATCAAGATCTCCAGTTGCAGATCCAATTTGAATTTTTATTTTTTCTGCAGTTCTGTCCCCAACGTAAAGATTATGTTGAGTTCTCATGTAATAAATTATATCATTTGTGAATACATCACCTGCTACTTTCACAGATTTATCACAAACTATCCCACCTAATGCTATTACAGCAATTTCTGTTGTTCCACCTCCAATGTCAACAATCATATTTCCCTTTGGTTGCATAATATCAACTCCAATTCCAATAGCTGCAGCCATTGGCTCATGAATCAAATAAACCTCTTTACCATTAACTCTTTCGGCAGATTCTTTTACGGCTCTCATTTCAACTTCTGTAATACCTGACGGGATACAAATGACCATTCTTAGAGCAGGCGAAAAAAACTTCTTTTTAAGTGCTGGAATACTTTTTATAAATAAACTAATCATTTGTTCAGAAGCATCAAAATCAGCTATAACACCATCTTTCAGTGGTCTTATAGTTTTAATGTTTTCATGGGTTTTACCCTGCATCAAATTAGCTTCGTTACCTACGGCAATTATTTTACCAGAAACTCTATCTCTGGCTACAATTGATGGGCTATCAATTACAACTTTATCATTGTGTATAATTAGTGTATTTGCAGTACCTAAATCTATTGCAATTTCTTCTGTTAAAAAATCAAAAAAGGACATCTATTAAAAATTAAAGTAAGTAAAAATATTCATATCTAATATACATAAAATCTGATGAAATATTTCACAATAAAATAAAATATTTTATCAATGTTTGAAATGTCTAAATCCAGTAAAAACCATTGGTATTTCATTTTTATTACAATAGTCAATACTTAAATTATCTTTTATTGAACCGCCAGGCTGAATAACTGAATTTATACCATTTTTATTTGCTATTTCAACGCAATCTGGGAATGGAAAAAATGCATCACTAGCCATAGCAGCTCCGTTTAAATCGAATTTAAAGCTAATTGCTTTATGTATTGCCTGATTAAGTGCATCGACTCTACTAGTCTGGCCAGTTCCACTTGCTAGTAATTGCTTATTTTTTACTAATACAATTGTATTAGACTTTGTATTTTTGCAAATTTTAGATGCAAATAACAAATCTTCTATTTGGTTTTCGTTTGGCTTAAGTGTAGTTGAAAATTTAAAATCATTTAAATCATCGGTGTGATTATCTTTTTGTTGGGCTAAATATCCATTTAGACAGCTCCTGACTATTAATTCCGGTTCTTCAAAATCTTTAAGAACTAATATTATTCTATTTTTTTTCTGTTTTAAAATATCTAACGCTTCTTTAGTAAATTTTGGAGCAATTACAACTTCACAGAAGAGGCTATTTATTAGATCAGCGACTTCTAAACCAATTTCTGAGTTACTAATTAGTACTCCTCCAAATGCTGATACAGGGTCTGCTGCTAAAGCATCAATATAAGCTTGTTTAATAGTATCTCTTGTTGCTATACCACAAGCGTTGTTGTGTTTCATTATAGCGAACGTAGGTTTATTATTTTTAAACTCAAGGATTAAACTAACTGCAGCATCAACATCTAGCAGGTTATTATAGCTTAGTTCTTTACCATGAATTTTATCAAAAACTTTTTCAAATTCCCCATAGAAATATCCCTTTTGATGTGGGTTTTCTCCATATCTTAATACTTTTGGTTTATCATCACTAATTTTCAATGCATCAATTTCATTCTTAGAATTAAAATAGTTGAATATCGCCGAGTCATAATTTGAAGAGATATTAAAAGACTTTAAAGCAAACAGCTCTCTTTCAAGAACAGATAAGTTTCCGTTTTTCTGTTCTAATATATTAAGGAATAAATTGTAATCTTCTTTAGAAGAAACACAAGCTACATCTTTATAGTTTTTTGCAGCTGCTCTTATCAATGAAATTCCGCCAATATCAATTTTCTCAATAATTTCAGCTTGTGACGCATTAGAACTAACGGTCTTTTCAAAAGGGTATAAATCAACAATTACTAAATCTATTTGAGGGATTTCGTAGTCTTTTAATTCCTTTTTATCATTATCGTTGTCTCTTCTATTTAATATACCTCCAAAAACTTTTGGATGGAGAGTTTTAACTCTTCCCCCTAGAATTGATGGATAAGAAGTCAGGTCTTCAACTCGAATTACTTCAATCCCTAAATCATTAATAAATTTTTGAGTTCCACCTGTAGAATATATTACAACATTTTGTTTATCTAATTCTTTAATTATTGGCTCTAAGCCGTCTTTATTAAACACAGATATTAGCGCTGACTTTATCTTAATTTCACTCATCTTAAGGATCTATTTTTTTAAACTCAAATTTAGCAATTTAATGTAGATCAATGCTCTGTTTATATGCTAAATAGATATGTTTTTTTCAACTAAACAGTATACTTATTAACATCTTTGAGGTTTTTTTATAGTTGTCTAATTTAGATTAGAGTTGATTTTTTATTTGATTTGTGTCTTTCATGTATTTATCATCAGCTAATAAATCATTTCGCATAAACGTATATAGCCTTTCTTTTAAGTTATCTAAATCTTGAATTTTTAATCCCTTTGTCTCAAAAAACTTATGTTGTTTTATTCTAAATAAACCAGGACCTCCTTTGAGAAAATCCCAAGAAAACAGACGCTTACAGTCATAATACGATTGAGGTACAATTGGTATTTGATACTCTATAGCTAGACTAAAAGCTCCATTTTTAAAAGGAGCTAGAACAACTCCTTCAGTTGGAACTAATCCCTCAGGAAAAATACCAATACTAGTGCCGTTTTTAAGTCTTTTTTTAGCCAATTCATAAACTCTTTTTCTGCTTTTTGCACTGCTCCTGTCTACCATGATAATAATTCTTTTGTAAAAAAAGCCGAATATAGGAATTTTTGCTAATGATTTTTTACCTACAAAGACAATTGGATTTTTACTAGAAACAACCAATACAAAGGCATCCATTAGAGATCCATGATTTGGGCAAAACATATAACTTTTATTTGGTTCAATAGTTTGTTCATTGTTAAACTCTAATCGAAACCCCATTCCGTATATTAAAACTTTAGACCAGAACCTTACAAGTTTCCACATCTGTGGATAATAGGATTCTTTTATTGTTAAAATAAATAATAAAGGGCTAATAAGTATTAATGTTACAAATATCAAAATGTAAAACCATGATCTCCAAATTAATTGTAATGGGATTTTTATAAACTTCATATTTTTTATAATGTATTGTTAAATAATACTACAGTGTATGGTTTTAGAATATATTTAATTTAAATTTACACAATGAAATGGTTTTTATCAAAAATAATATTTTTAATTCCAATACTGCTTAGTTCTCAAAATAATCTCTCAGGAGTTGTTTTAGAGCAAAACCCAAGTAATGATGAAATTGTACTGCCAGGCGCTAACGTGTACTGGTTAGATTCTTCTGAAGGGGTAGTAACCGACTTTGATGGTGAATTTAATATTCCAAATACTGGTGATTATACAAATTTAGTAATTAGTTATGTCGGATATAAAACGGATACTATTCAGCTTAATGGTAAAAAATATTTAAAGCATTTCTTAAAACCTGAGTCTACCTTAGATGCTATCACAATAAGGTCTATAGCTAAAACCTCTTCAGTTTCATATCTGTCTTCACAAAATATTATTAATGTCAGCTCAGAAGAGTTATTAAAAGCTGCTTGTTGTAATCTTTCTGAAAGTTTTGAAACAAACCCTTCAATCGATGTCAATTTTACTGATGCGGTAACGGGAGTTAAGCAAATCCAAATGTTAGGACTTACCAGCCCATACATACTTATAACATCCGAAAATATTCCAACAATTAGAGGTGCATCTCAGACATATGGAATGAGTTTAGTTCCTGGAACTTGGGTTGAATCAATTCAGATAACTAAAGGAGCTGGGTCTGTTGTAAACGGTTACGAAAGTATTTCAGGACAGATTAATGTTGAATTACAAAAACCAAATACAGATACTCCATTATTTTTTAATACTTATGCTTCTTCTATGGGAAGACTAGAGCTGAATACGCATTACAATACTAAAATCTCTGACAAATTAAGTTCTGGACTATATTTTCATGTAAACTCAAATAATCAACAAAATGATAATAATTCAGACGGTTTTTTAGACAGTCCATTATCAGAACAAATAAATGTGTTAAATCGTTGGCAGTACACTAATCTTGAAAAGGGATTAGTTGCATTTCTTAATGTAAGATACTTGACTGATGAAAAACAATCTGGAGAGGTTGATTTTAACCCTAGTTCAGATAGATTAACAACAAATTACTGGGGTAGTGAAGTCAATACAGAAAGATTTGATTCTTCGTTAAAAATTGGGTATGTAAACCCTGATATTACATACCAAACCATAGGAGTACAGTTGGCCTACAGTGATCATGACCAAAACTCATATTTTGGTCTCAATCAATATGATATAAATCATCAAAGTATTTTTTCAAACATTATTTATAACTCTATTTTAGGAGACACAAGACATAAAATTAAGACAGGTTTGAATTTTAATTCTGATGTATATGTAGAGAATGTTTCTAATGTATCATATTCTTTATTGCCAGATGATAGTTCAGCTGAACCTACTGTTCAGGGTATAGGTAATGACCGATCTGAAAAATCAATTGGCGCATTTTTTGAATATAACTTTGATAATCTTAGTAATTTAAATTTAACTGCAGGAATTAGAGTAGATAATCATAATAAAATGGGGACCTTTTTAACTCCTAGATTTCATTTAAGGTATACACCAGTGGAAAAATCGGTACTAAGACTTTCTTTTGGAAGAGGTAAAAGAATGGCTAATATATTTGCTGAAAATCAAAACTTATTTGCAACCACAAGACTAATACAATTGCCTGTTGATGATTTAAAATCGGAAGATGCATGGAATTATGGCATTTCATTTTTGCAAAATTTCAATCTATTTAATAAAAAGTCTGAAATAATCTTAGATTACTATTATACTGATTTTAACAATCA